>Ga0210110_1000008_pt1 | contig 119811 bp, 128 predicted proteins | sample China_Galinas_PW_2_FD_184865 | JGI IMG/M metagenome (GOLD analysis project Ga0210110, IMG submission 184865) | Wetland microbial communities from San Francisco Bay, California, USA, that impact long-term carbon sequestration - China_Galinas_PWB_D1... | ecosystem: Environmental > Aquatic >... | reverse complement strand
ATCGACGACACACGTTCCTATCTGCGCTCCAGGCAGCGCCGACCTCACATCGTCGCCGGCTACTTCGACGAGGAGCACGTCGCCTATGCCAAAGCAGCATGACGGCTATTTAGTGTCCGGAGTAGTAACTCGAACCACGTTGCGCGGGTAGACACCGCACCGGTCTCTCTGGCGCGATAGGGCGCTCGTAGCGATACAGCTCAGGCAGCGACCGAGCCGCGGTCCTTCTCGACCAAGCCGAGCGGCACAACATCGTCGTCGAAGACGGCGTTGACCTCGATGTGGCCGCCGAGGGCACCGACGTAATCGGCAAGCGTGCGCAGGTAGAGGTTCTCCGTGTGCTCGATTCGCGAGACATTGGCCTGGGTCATCTCCAGAACCTGGGCAAGCTCGGTCTGCGTCTTGCCGATCTGTTCACGCAGCTCGGCCAGCCGAACCGCAGAGACGATTGCGCGCTTTCGCGCGTCGATCTCAGCGGCGGCGCCGGGGCGCTTTCTGACTTCCTTGCTTAGCTCGCTGAACGGCTTTCTTTGCTTTGGCATCTTGGGGCTCCTTACCACCCTCGTGCTCGGTGAGCTCCCGAAGGTGGCGATCGTAGATCCGGTCGGCGACCGGAATCATCTTTTTGTAGAAGCGCTTCGTCTTTCCAGCCTTGTCGCCACCGATCAAGAGGATCGCCGTCCGCTCGGGGTCGAAGGCGAAGAAGACTCGCATCGTCTGGGTTATCCGCAGCTCCTTCATATTGGGGTGCTTCGAGCCCTCGACTGTGTCGGCGAGCGGCCGGCCAGCGCTCGGACCAAGCTCCTGCAGGGCCTCCACCGAGGCGACGACCTTGCGCTGCCCTTGGTCCGTCAGGCCTTCCCACCACTCGTCGAACTCGCTGGTTCTCTCGGCAGCCCAACTCACGGCAGGATTATAACGTTTACGTTGTAGAAGTCAAACGTTATAAGGCGGGACCCGGGCCGTTGTCGTGCAAGCGCGGTGTGGCCTCTGGATGAAGGCACGACCTACTCTCGCCGTCAGCGGGCAGGAATGGCCCGTGCGCGGCCTCCAAGGCTGCGATCTCCTCCCCGGTGGCATCGCGCTCGTCGTTGCCGAGCATCGCCTTCCATGACCCGTCGCGACCGATGTCCATCGGCAAGAGATCTTCGCAGGTCGTACAGCTAAAAGCATCCAAGGCGACCTACGGCATCCTCGCCGGTTCGACCACCGTCAAGAGGTCGTGCCCAAATACCCCCGGCTGGATTCGAACCAGCGACCCGCTGCTTAGAAGGCAGCCGCTCTGTCCACTGAGCTACGGGGGCGGGTGGGCTTAGGTTACGGCTCCCGGGGGCGCTGCGGGGCGGATCGGCGGCGTTAGGATTGTGCGATGCCGACTGTCGACGCTGGCGGGAGCGAGCTGTACTACGAGCGCGCCGGGAGCGGCGAGCCGCTGCTGCTGATCCAGGGGATGAGCGCGACGCACCGGGCCTGGGGTCGGGAGTTCCTCGCGCCATTGCGGGAGAGCTTCGAGTGCGTCGTCTTCGACAACCGGGGCATGGGGCTGTCGGGCGAGGCGCGGATGCCGTTCTCGACGGCCGACATGGCGGGCGACGCGGCGGCGCTGCTCGACGCGCTGGGGATCGAGCGGGCGCACGTGCTCGGGATCTCGATGGGCGGGATGATCGCGCAGGAGCTGGCGCTCGCCCGCCCCGGGCGGCTCGCCAGCCTCAGCCTCGGCGCGACCTACTGCGGCGGGCCCCAGGGCACGCTGATGGCGGAGGACGACCTGCGGACGCTCGGCGCGGCGATGGCCTCGGGCGACCGCGAACGGGTGCTGCGGGCGATGTGGGAGATCAACCTCTCCCCCGGCTTCCGCGCCGAGGAGAGCCGCTACGCGGCCTTCCGCGAGATGGCGACCGCGCTGCAGGCGCCGAGGGAGGTGATCTTCGAGCAGATGCGGGCCTGCGCCGAGCACGACACGGCCGCCCGGCTCGGCGGGCTCGAGGTCCCGACCCAGGTGATCCACGGCGACGCCGACCGGCTGCTGGGCGTGGGCAACGGCGTCCAGATCGCCCGCCTGCTCGGGGTCGAGCCGCGCCTGCTGGAGAGCGTCGGGCACATGTTCTGGTGGGAGCAGCCCGACCGCTCGGCCGCCCTCGTGCGCGAGCACGCGCTCGCGCCGGCCTGAGCTCAGCCCCCGCCGACGTCCGCGCAGCTGGTGTCGAGCCTGCCCTTGACCTTGAACACGTAGTCGGGCTCCGGGGTGATGTCCGGCTCTTCGATCAGCTGTTCGAGGCCCTTGGCGTTCTTCAGCCAGGCGTAGATCGGAAACCAGTATTCGGCTTCCGGCGAGTCCTGGGTGTACTGGCTGACGATCAGGTAGTCGTATTCGCCTTCGTTGATCAGCCGGCGGAACTGCGGGCAGCTGGTCGCCAGGCGGTAGGTGCCGCGCGGCCCCTTGACGCCGATGTACTGGACGTAGTTGTCGAGGTTGGCGCCGTAGAAGCCGTACTGGCCGAAGAAGATCTCGCCCGAGCCGGCGATCCCGATCCGCTTGTCGTGCTGTTCGCGGGCGAACGTGTACGCCTTGCGCGGCCCGCCGTCCTGCAGGAACGGGCTCGTGTTCGTGTAGTGGTGGTCGTAGTACTGGACCTCCTGCGCGCGGCCGAGGATCACCGCGAGCAGCAGCACGCAGCCCGCTCCCGCGGCCAGGTAGGCGCGGCCGGCGAGGCGGCGGCTGCGCAACAGCCCCAGCGCGGTCGGCGTCCAGACCAGGGCCAGGGTGAGGAAGACCGTGCCGACGATGTACGGCGGGTACCAGCGCGGCGTGGTCAGCACCGTGATCGCGTAGACGAGGACGAGGAAAGTCAGCGTCTGCCAGGCGCGCGACTCCGGCGCGCGCAGCGGCCGGGCGATCGGCAGCAGGGCCATCGCCAGGACGAGGCCCGGCGTCAGGTAGCGGGTGTTGGTGAAGAAGCCCGTCGGCGAGCCGTCCTGGCCGGCCGCGGTCAGCGGCGTGAAGACGTAGACGACCGCGGTCAGCAGCGCGGCGGCGGCGATCACCTGCAGGATGCGGTTGCGCGAGCGCACAGCGACGAAGACCGCCGCGGCGACGGCGACGATCAGGATCAGCGGCCACAGCGGCCCGAAGGCGTCGTCGAGCCGCGGGAAGAACCAGTGCCGGTAGATCGTCGGGTCGGGCAGGTAGTGGGCGACGGCGAAGCGCGGCCGCGGGTCGAGCGGCATCTGGTCGGGCCGCGGCAGGTGCAGCGGGCCGAAGCCGGTCGAGGGGATCGGGTTTCCGCCGGTCTTGATCGCCGCCTTGACGTACCAGTAGCTGCCGACCGCGAAGCCGGAGAGCCCGAGCACCCAGGCCGTCGTCAGCTTCCGTCCCCGCCCGCTGAACAGGACGACCCCGAGGGCGATCGCGACCACCGGCACGAGGAAGGTGAACTTGACCGAGATCGCCAGCCCACCGGCGACGCCGGCCAGCACCAGCGGCCCCCTGTCGAGCAGCGGCGCGTCGCGCTCGGGGGTGTCCTGCACCGCCCCCTCCGCGGGGGCGCGCCGCTGGTGGCCGTTGATCAGGAAGGCGGCGAAGGCGATCAGGAAGGCGAGCCCCATGATGTCGTTGCGCCCCTCGCCCGGCTGCGTCTCGATCATCACCCCCGAGTCGAGGATGATCGCCCCCGCCACCAGGGTCGCCGGGCCGACCTTGTAGGGGCGGCCGACGCACCAGGCGCCGAGCAGCGCGATCGCCAGCCAGATCATGTTGATCAGCGGCGAGAGCCAGTCGGTCTTGAAGACGACGATCCCGGCGGCGTGGATCAGCTCCGAGGTCTGCGGGTAGAACCAGGCGGCGAGGCGCAGCGGGTCCGTGTAGTGCAGGTGGACCGTCGACGCTTCCTGGGCGATCCGCGCCGCGAACGGCATGTGGTACCAGGTCGTGTCGCCACCGAACATCCCCGCGTCGAGGTTGAGCTGCGAGGGGAAGCTCCACTCGGCGACGGTGAACGAGGCGACGCCGAGTGCCAGCAGGAAGGCGATCCAGTGCACCCGCGGCGCCGCGACCTCGCGGCGCTCCGCCGGCGCCATCCGCCAGCCGAGCCAGGCGGCGCCCAGCCCGACGCCGACGCAGACGACGACGATCCAGCCCGAGTGCAGGATGCTGAGCGAGCCGAGCAGCTCGAGCGAGAGGACCAGCAGGCCGACCGCGAGCGTCGCGTCGCCGAGCCGCGCCAGGGCGCCGGAGAATTCCGGCGCGATCCAGCGCCGCAGCCAGTAGCCGCCGAGGCCGACCGCGGAGACGATGCCGATCGTCGCCAGGCAGCCGAAGATGTAGGAGCCGAAGGAGGGCGTCACCGGCGCGGGATGCTAATCAGCGCGCCGGGCGGGCGGCGGTCACTCGGCGACCGCGGGGATCCGGCAGGAGACGCCGGTGCCGGCGAGGCCGCAGTAGCCGTTCGGCACCTTGTGCAGGTACTGCTGGTGGTAGTCCTCGGCCAGGTGGAAGGGGCCGGCGGGCTCGACCTCGGTCGTGATCGGGTCGCGGCCGGCCGCCCGCAGCGCCTCGCCGTAGGCCTCGCGCGCCGCCTCCGCCGTCGCCTTCTGGGCGTCGTTGACGAAGTAGACGCCGGAGCGGTACTGGGCGCCGACGTCGTTGCCCTGACGCATCCCCTGGGTCGGGTCGTGCTCCTCGAAGAAGACCTTGAGCAGGTCGGCGTAGGAGACCCGCGCGGGGTCGAAGGCGACCAGCACCGCCTCGGCGTGGCCGGTCCGGCCGGTGCACACGTCCTCGTAGGTGGGGTTCGGCGTCGTCCCGTTCATGTAGCCGACCGCCGTCGTGTAGACGCCGTCGAGCGTCCAGAAGAGCCGCTCGGCGCCCCAGAAGCAGCCGAGCGCGAAGTAGGCCGTCTCGATCCCCTCCGGGAAGGGCGGCTGCAGCGGCGTGCCGAGCACGGCATGGCGCGTCATCCTCACAAGGTACCGTGCCCCGATCGGCTGCCTCGCCCTGCTCTTCGCCCTGCTCTCGCCGCGGCTCGCGCTGTTCGTGCTCTTCCTCTTCAGCGACCTGCTGAGCCGCGCCTTCGACAGCTGGATCGTCCCCTTCCTCGGCTTCTTCCTGTTGCCCTGGACGACGCTGGCCTACGCGGTGATGTGGGCCTCGGCCGAAAACGTCTACGGCTTCGAGTGGTTCATCGTCGCGCTCGCCTTCCTCGCCGACCTCGGCGCCTTCGCCGGCGGCGGCCGGCGGCGGCGCGAAACCGCCTGAGGGGCGCGAGCGCGGTAGAGGTTTGCGCCGCATGGCGACACAAACCTCTACCGCGGTCTACCGCGCAGGCTCAGCCCGCGCCGTCGAAGGGGTAGGCGACGCGCACGTGCTCCTTGGCGAGCACGATGAAGTCACGGCGCTCGGTGATCCCGCCCCCCAGGGGCGAGATCTCGACGTCGAGCAGCGGGATGAAGGCGACGTCGCCGCGGTTGACGGCGTCCGAGAAGCGGCTCTGGTAGCCCTCGGGCGGCAGCGTGACATCGCCGATCACCATGTGCCGATCGGTTTCGAAGACGACCCTTTCGCGCCGCCGCGGACTGCCCGGTTGGTCATCCATGCGGATGCGGTATCGGCATTTGCAGGCATTTCGCGACCGGACAAGCGTCCAGGGATGAATAGGGTGCATGGATCGCCAGCGAGCTGTTGGCCGAAGTCGCGCTGGTGACGAGTTGAGAGCGAGAGATATCGGGGCGCCCGGATTCGAACCGAGGACCTCGGCCACCCAAAGGCCGCGCGCTACCAGGCTGCGCCACGCCCCGATCGATCGATCTTAGTGCCAGACCGGCGTCCCGACGAGGACGGGCGGCAAACCGCTAGGTTCCGCCCAGCGATGGCCGACGTGCGCCCGATCCTTGCGACTCATTACGACCTCGGGGTCGTGGGGTCGCTGGAGAAGGTGGCAGCGCCGCCCTACGACGTGATCGACGGGGAGCTGCGGGCGGAGCTGCTGGCGCGCTCGCCCTACAACGCGGTCGCGATCGACCTGCCGAAACCGTACGGCGAGAGCGGTCCGCAGGACACAGGCGACGACCCCTACGAGCGGGCGGCGCGGACGATGGCCGAGTGGCGCGAGGCCGGGGCACTCCTCAGCGACTCCGAGCCGGCGATCTGGGCGATGACCCAGGACTACACCGGGCCCGACGGCGAGCCGCGCACCCGTCACGGCATCCTCGCCCGGGTGCGGGTCGAGGACTTCTCCAGCGGCCAGGTGCTGCCGCACGAGCGCACCCTGCCGGGGCCGAAGCGGGACCGGCTGGAGCTGACGCGGGCGACCCGCCACAACCTCTCGGCGATCTTCTCGCTCAGCACCGAGGACCCCTGGCCGCTGGTCGCGCCGGCGATCGAGGGCGCCGCCCCCTGGGGCACGGCGACCGACGAGAGCGGCAGCCTGACCCGCGTCTGGCGGGTCGCCGACCCGGACGTGCTGACCGCCGTGACCGCACAGCAGGCCGGCGCCCGGCTGCTGATCGCCGATGGCCACCACCGCTACGAGACCGCGATCGCCTACCGCGACGAGGTCGGCGGCGCGGGTGAGGGCGACCGCCAGTTCACGCTGATGGCGCTGACCGGGCTCGCCGACCCCGGCCTCACCGTCTTCCCCACCCACCGCCTGCTCTCCGGCTTCCGCGACGACCCGGAGCGCCAGCGCCGCCTCGGCGAGGGCCTGCGCGAGCTCTTCGACGCGACCGAGGTGCCGCTGGAGCGGCTCGACCCGCTGGGCGAGGAGGGGACCGGCGTCTTCGGCCTCTACGACTGCTTCCACCGCCGCGCCTTCCGCCTGCGGCTCAAGGACAGCGCCGTCGCCGCCCTCGACCGGCAGCTCGCCGGCAGGCCCGAGGCCTACCGCCGGCTCGACGCGGCGATCCTCGAGACGCTGGTGCTGAAGGGCGTCGCCGGCCTGAGCGAAGACGACATCCTCGCCAAGCGCGGCCTCGGCTACGCGAAGGGCGTCGAGGACTCGCTCGCCCTGCTCGAGGATGGCGCCTACGACGTCGCCTTCGTCCTCCGCCCGATCCCGGTCGAGCAGACGCGCGCGATCTGCGAAAGCGACGAGAACATGCCGCCCAAGTCGACCTACTTCTTTCCCAAGGTCCTGACCGGGCTAGTGTTCAACCCGGTTTGACGAAGATCTACACGCGCAAGGGGGACGACGGGACGACCTCGCTCTGGTACGGGGGGCGCGTCTCCAAGCACCACTGCCGCACCGAGGCCTACGGTGCGCTCGACGAAGCCTGCTCGCAGCTCGGCGTCGCCCGCGCGCTCTGCGGCCCCGAGGACGCGGAGCTGGCCGCCGACGTCCTGCGCCTGCAGGGCGACATCTTCGTCGCCGGCGCCGAGCTGGCGACCGCGCCCGAGGCGAGCGGGCGGCTCGAAGACGGGGTCAGCCGCACGACCGAGGGGATGGTCGCCGAGCTGGAGGGGGCGATCGACCGCTACATGGAGCGGGTCGAGCTGCCGCCGCGGTTCGTGATCCCCGGCGGCAACCAACTCTCCGCTCAGCTCGACGTCGCCCGCACGACGATCCGCCGCGCCGAGCGCCGCATCGTCGCCCTCGCCGAGGACGGCGAGGGCCTCGCCGAGGACGGCGAGCCCATCGCCGAGACCGTGATCCACTTCGTCAACCGCGCCTCCGACCTCGCCTACGCGATGGCCCGCTTCGCCGACGTCGAGCAGCCGGCGATGTTCGAGGGCCGGCACGGGTCATGACCCCGGCGCGGCCCGTACGAGCGGTCGCCCGCCGTCGCGAGGGCTTCCGGCACGACGTCGACGTCGAAGACGGCGCGCACCGCCTTGTCGTCGACGAGCCGCAGGAGGCGGGCGGCGGCGACGCCGGGCCCGCCCCGACCCGCCTCGTCGCGGCCGGGCTGGCGAGCTGCGTCTCGATCACGATGGAGATGTACGCGCAGCGCAAGGGCTGGGAGCTCGGCGCGGTCGAGGTCGAGGTCGAGGTCGCCTACGAGAGCCACGTACCGTCCTCCTTCACCGCCACGGTCCACCTGCCGGACGGGCTCGACGCCGAGCAGCGGGAGCGCCTGCTGAAGATCGCCGAGAAATGCCCCGTCCACAAGCTGCTCGCCGGCCAGACCGAGGTGATCACCCGCGAGGCGGGCGCGGAGGCCGCCTAGTGGATCTGGGCCTGAAGGGGCGCGGTTGCGTGGTCACCGGCGCCAGCAGCGGGATCGGCCGCGAGACCGCGCGGCTGCTCTGCGCCGAGGGCGCCTACGTGCTGCTGGTCGGCCGCGACGAGGGGCGGCTGGCCGAAGCCCGGGACGAGGCGGTGGAGGCGGGCAGCGCCGCGGGTGGAGGCGCCCAGCCGTTCGCGCTCGACGTCACCGACCGCGACGCCGGCGAGCGCATGCTGGCGACGGCGAGCGAGCTCTTCGGCGGCCTCGACGTGCTGGTCAACAACGCCGGCACCGCCCAGTGGCGCCACCTCGACGACGTGCCCGACGAGGACTGGTACGCGCAGCACGAGCTCAACGTGATGGCGCCGCTGCGGGCGATGCGCGCCGCCGCGCCGCCGATGGCCGAGCGCGGCTGGGGGCGCGTCGTCAACGTCTGCTCGACCGCCGGCAAGCGCCCCTCGGCGGCGATGCCCGAGTACTCGGTCGCCAAGGCGGCCGAGCTCTCGCTCTCGCGCCTCTTCGCCGACCGCTACGCGAAGCGCGGCGTGCTGGTCAACGCGATCTGCCCCGGCCCGGTCGAATCGGAGATGTGGATGGACTCGGGCGGCCTGCTCGACCAGTCGCACGCGATGTCGAGCGCCGAGAGCCGCGAGCAGGCGCTCGCCGAAGCCGGCTCCAAGCGCCCGATCGGCCGCCTCGCCGAGGTCGGCGAGATCGCCGGCGCGATCATCTTCCTCTGCTCCGAGCGCGCCTCCTACGTCAGCGGCGCCGCCTGGTCGGTGGATGGCGGGACGGTCCAGGTGATCATCTGAGAGCCGTGGATGGCGAGTTAGTCGCAATATGTACGACTAACTCGCCAGATCCGCCGATGCCATGAACGCCACTGACGCCGCGGTCCTCTTGCCGCTCTACGGCTGGCCCGAGGAGCCCGGCCTGGTCTTCACCGAGCGGCGCGCCGACCTGCGCCGCCACGCCGGCGAGATCTCCTTCCCCGGCGGCCGCCGCGACGAGGCCGACGCCGACCTCGCGGCCACCGCGCTGCGCGAGGCCGAGGAGGAGATCGCCCTCGACCCGGCGGCGGTCGAGCTCGGAGAGCGACTGCCGACCACCGGCACCTTCGTCACCGGCTACCGCATCCACCCCTTCGTCGGCCGCATCCCCCATCCCGGCGAGCTCGACCTGCGACCGAACCCGGCCGAGGTCGAGACCCTGCTCACCTTCTCGCTCGAGCTGCTGCGGGAGGGCTACGCGATGCGCCGCCTGATCCGCCGCGGCGTCCCCCTCCACACCCCCACCTACGAGGTCGAGGGCCACCTGATCTGGGGCGCGACGGCCAGGATCCTCGGCGATCTGCTGAAGCTGCTCTGAAGCGGCGTCAGGACTTGCTCGGATCTGGGACGATCCGGATGTAGGGCCGCGGCTCCTCCCAACCCTCCGGCCAGATCTCCTTCGCTTCGTCGTTGGAGACCGAGCCGCCGATGATCACCTTGTCGCCCTGCTTCCACTGCGCCGGCGTCGCGACTTTGTGTTCGGCGGTGAGCTGCAGCGAGTCGATCACGCGCAGCACCTCGTCGAAGTTGCGCCCGGTCGACATCGGGTAGACGAGGATCAGTTTGACCTTCTTGTCGGGGCCGATGACGAAGACGTTGCGGACGGTCTGGTTGTCGACCGGGGTGCGGTCGCCCGGGTCGCCGGAGACCTCCGACGGCAGCATCCCGTAGAGCTTGGAGACGTTGAAGTCGGCATCGCTGACGATCGGGTAGTTGGGCGCCGTGCCCTGCGTCTCCTCGATGTCCTTCGCCCACTCCTCGTGCTTGCCAAGCGGGTCGACGGAGAGCCCGATCACCTTGACGTTGCGCTTCGCGAACTCGGGCTCGATGCTGGCCATGTAGCCGAGCTCGGTCGTGCAGACCGGCGTGAAGTCCTTCGGGTGCGAGAAGAGGACGGCCCAGGAGTCGCCGATCCAGTCGTGGAACGCGATCCGGCCCTCCGTCGTCTCCGCCTCGAAATCGGGGGCTTCGTCACCAATCTTCAGCGCCATCGGACCGCTCCTCTCGAACTCGCGTCAAGGTATTTACCTGAATTCCCATCGGAGTCTAGACATATGCCGCCGGCGGTCCGGCGGCGCGTCACTTCTCCAGCATGTCGACGATTCCACCGATCGCCGCGTCGCTCCAGATCTCGATCGGGTCACTCCAGGTCTCGTCGTCGAAGGGGTCGACGAGCAGGCAGGCGATCGGCAGGTTCCAGGTTTCCGACGCGGCCTCGACCGCCTCCTGGCCGTGCGCGAGCAGCACCGGGTCGACGCTGCCCTTGGCGTCGTAGACGAAGCCGCGCACCGGCGTTTCGACGATCCGCTCGAGCACCCTGTTCAAGGCCGGGCCGTGCAGCGCCGCCAGCTCCTCCTCGTCGCCCTCGGCCGAGCCGAGCAGCCAGGCGACGACGCTGACGTCGTCGATCAGCTCGAGCACGGCGCCGGGCTCCGACGGGTCGGCAAGCGCCGGCTCGATCCCCGCCTGCTCGATCAGCGCCAGGCCTTCGCGGTGGCGGCTCGTCCCGCGCACCTGCCAGCCGCGGCGCAGCAGGCGCTGCCCCACTCCCCGCCCCCGGCAGCCGCAGCCGACTATCAGCGCTCGCGCCACTCGCCCATCCTTCAGCCCCCGAACGGGTCGCCCCGCCGCATCCGCTCCAGCTCCTCCGCTTCGACCTCGGCGCGCAGCGCGCCCTCGTCGACCTCCGGGGCTCCCCGCCGGCGCCGCATCTCGTTCTGCGCCTCGAGCATCTGGCGCACGTCGTCGAGCTCGTTCTGGGCCTCGACTTCGGGGCTGCGGGCCGGCTTCCAGTCGACCAGCTCGGCGGCGCTTCCCTGGTAGAAGTGACCGACCGCCAGCAGCACGCCGACGATCAGCGCCAACATCCCGACAGTCAGCAGCATGAAGCCCATGACCGCCGAGCATACGCCTCCGCTCCCCGTCGTATTTGATTACCCCCATGCCTGACGCCTACGTGGTAGACGCGATCCGCACTCCGATGGGCTCCTACCGGGGCGCCCTCTCCGGCGTGCGGCCCGACGACCTCGCCGCGCACACGATCCGCGCCGCGGTCGAGCGCGGCGGCGTCGACCCGGAGGAGATAGCCGACGTCTACTTCGGCGCGGCCAACCAGTCCGGCGAGGACAACCGCGACGTCGCCCGCATGGCGTCGCTGCTCGCCGGTCTGCCGCAGAGCGTGCCGGGGGCGACCGTCAACCGGCTCTGCGCCTCGGGGCTGGAGGCGGTCAACTGCGCCGCCCGCGCGGTCAGGCTCGGCGAGGGCGACTTCTACCTCGCCGGCGGCGTCGAGTCGATGAGCCGCGCGCCCTGGGTGGTCGAGAAGCCCGAGCGCGGCCTGCCGCGCGGCCCGCGGACGATGCACGACACGACGCTCGGCTGGCGGATGGTCAACCCGCGGATGGCCGAGCTCGGCGTCTCCACCGAGTCGATGGGCGAGACCGGCGAGAACGTCGCCGAGCGCTACGGCGTCAGCCGCGAGGACCAGGACGCCTTCGCCCTGCGCAGCCACCGGCGCGCGGTCGCGGCCGCCGAGTCCGGCAGGTTCGCCGAGGAGATCGTGCCGGTCGAGGCGCCGAAGGGGCGCCGCGAGACCGTCCTGGTCGAGGCCGACGAGGGCCCGCGCCCCGACGCCTCGCTGGAGAGGATGGCGGCGCTGCGCCCCGTCTTCCGCGAGGGCGGCACGGTGACCGCCGGCAACGCCTCGACCCTCAACGACGGCGCCGCCTGCCTGCTGATCGCCTCCGAGGCCGGCGTCGAGAAGCTCGGCGCCGAGCCGCTGGCGCGCGTCGTCGCCAGCGGGGTCGCCGGGGTCGACCCCGCCTACATGGGGATCGGCCCCGCCGTCGCCGTGCCGCGCGCCCTCGCCGCGGCCGGCCTGGAGCTGGAGCAGATCGACCTGATCGAGCTCAACGAGGCCTTCGCCTCGCAGGTACTCGCCTGCGCGCGCGAGCTCGGCGTCGACGAGGAGTGGCTCAACGTCAACGGCGGCGCGATCGCCCTCGGCCACCCGCTCGGCTGCTCCGGCGCCCGCCTCGCCACCACCCTGGTCCGCGAGCTGCGCCGCCGCGAGGGCAGGTACGGAGTCGCGACGATGTGCGTGGGAGTCGGCCAGGGGCTCGCGACGGTGTTCGAAGCAGTCTGAGATAGCCTCGCCGCCGATGCAGGAGCTTGCGAGCGTTGACGGGAAGGTGACGCCGACCGCCGGGGCGAGGGTGCCGCTGAGGGACGACGGCCTCTACCGCGGCGACGGGGCGTTCGAGGTGATCCGCCTCTACGAGGGGCGGGCGTTCGCGCTGGGCGAGCACGTCGACCGGCTGCAGCGCTCGGCGGCGGCGATCGAGCTCGCCTTCGACCGCCCTGCGCTGGAGCGCGAGATCGAGACGCTGCTCGCCGAGGCCGGCGCGCCGGACGGCCAGCTGCGGTTGATCGTCACCCGCGGCGGCCGCCGGATCGCCGCGGTCGAGCCGCTGCCCGAGCACGCCGAGACGCTGGCCGTTGCCACCGTCACCTACAGCCCGAGCGTGATCCTCAACGGCGTCAAGTCGCTCTCCTACGCCGCCAACATGCAGTCGACGCGCCTGGCGAAGGCCGCCGGCGCCGACGAGGCCGTGCTCGTGCAGCCCGACGGCACGGTGCTCGAGCCGCCGACCTCGTCGATCTTCTGGGCCTCCGCCGAGGGCGGCCTGCGCACGCCGGCGCTCGAGCTCGGCGTGCTGGAGTCGATCACCCGCGACCGCCTGGTCAGGGCACTGCACGTCGAGACCGGCGCCTGGGGTGTGGACGACCTGCGCGGCGCTCACGAGGCCTTCCTCGCCTCGACCACGCGCGAGATCCAGGCCGTCGCGGCGATCGACGGGCGCGCCCTGCCCGAGACGCCCGGTCCACGCACCCGCGAGGCACAGGAGGCGTTCGCGGCGATCCTCGAGCGAGAGCTTCGAAGCAGCGACACGACGAGAGAAAGAGAGTGAGATGGACTTCCAGTTGACCGACGAGCAGCGCCTGATCTCGGAGTCGGCGCGCGAATTCGCCGACCGCGAGATCCTGCCTCGGGTCAAGGAGAACGACCGCGCCGGCCGCTTCGACCGCGAGCTCGCGAGCAAGCTGGGCGAGGTCGGCTACCTCGGCGCCCCGGTGGCCGAGCAGTACGGCGGCCGCGGGCTCGACTACCTCGGCTACGGGCTGATCGTCGAGCAGGTCGGCCGCGCCGACTCCTCCGCCCGCACGGTCGTCTCGGTGCAGACCTCGCTGGTCGCCGGCTCGATCGAGAGGTGGGGCACCGAGGAGCAGAAGCAGCGGTGGCTGCCGCGGCTCTGCTCGGGCGAGGCGCTCGGCTGCTTCGGGCTGACCGAGCCCGACACCGGCTCCGACGCCGCCAACCTGCGCACGCGGGCGACCAGGACCGACTCCGGCTGGTCGATCAGCGGCCAGAAGATGTGGATCTCGCTCGGCAACTACTCCGAGGTGGCGCTGATCTTCGCCCAGACCGACCCCGAGAAGAAGCACCGCGGCCTCGCCTGCTTCCTCGTCCCGACCGCCAGCGAGGGGTTCGCGACGCAGGAGATCCACGGCAAGCTCGGCCTGCGCTCCTCCGACACGGCGGAGCTCTCGCTCGACGGCGTCGAGGTCGGCGAGGACGCGATGCTGGGCGAGATCGGCGACGGCTTCAAAGTGGCGATGAGCGCCCTCGACAACGGCCGCTACAGCGTCGCCGCCGGCTGCGTCGGCATCTGCGACGGCTGCGTCGACGCCTCGGTCGCCTACGCGACCGAGCGCAAGCAGTTCGGCGTCCCGCTCGCCCGCTTCCAGCTCGTGCAGGAGATGATCGCCGACATGATCGTCAAGCGCGACGCCTCGCGGATGCTGGTCCACCGCGCGGGCGCGCTCAAGGACGAAGGCAAGCCGAACACGACGGAGACCTCGGTGGCGAAGCTGCACGCGACCGAGGCCGCGGTCGAATGCGCGAACCTGGCGATCCAGGTCCACGGCGGCGCCGGCTACGTCGACGACTACCCGGTCGAGCGCTACCTGCGCGACGCCCGCGTGACCACCCTCTACGAGGGCACCTCGCAGATCCAGAAGCTGATCATCGGCCGCGCCGCGACCGGGATCAACGCGATGACGCCCCTGGAGGCGGGCAAGGACTGATGGAGGACCTGGTCGAGAGCTCACGCGACGGGCACGTCGCCCTGCTGCGGTTGAACCGGCCGGACGTCCGCAACGCGCTCTCGCCGGAGATGATGGAGCGGCTGGCCTCCGAGCTCGAGGTGCTCGACCCGGACCCCGACGTGCGCTGCATCGTCATCGCCGGCTCCGACAAGGTGTTCGCCGCCGGGGCCGACATCAAGGCGCTGAGCGAACGCAGCTTCGCCGACGCCCTGCGCCACCCCGCGGCCTCCTTCTGGCGCCGCGTCGCCGCCGTAAAGACGCCGCTGATCGCGGCGGTCTCCGGCTTCGCCCTCGGCGGCGGCTGCGAGCTGGCGCTCGCCTGCGACATGATCGTCGCCTCCGACACGGCCCGCTTCGGCCAGCCGGAGATCACCCTGGGGATCATCCCCGGCGGCGGCGGCACCCAGCGCCTCGCTCGGGTGATGGGCAAGCAGCTGGCGATGGAGTACGTCCTCACCGGGCGCCAGCTCGACGCCGACATGGCGCTCGAGATGGGCCTCGTCAACAAGGTGGCGAAGAAGAGGGCCTGGCTGGAGGAGGCGCTGGCGCTGGCCCACACCGTCGCCGAACGGCCGCCGATCGCCGTGCGCCTCGCCAAGCAGGCGGTGCTCGCGGCGGAGGAGACGAGCCTCTCCGCCGGGCTCGAGAACGAGCGGCGGCTCTACGAGATGGCGATGGCGACCGAGGACCGGGTCGAGGGCATGCGGGCCTTCCTCGAAAAGCGCGAGCCGAAGTTCGAGGGGAAGTGAGCGCGGTCGAGCGGGTCGGCGTCGTCGGCGCCGGCACGATGGGCGCCGGGATCGCCCAGATCGCCGCCCTGGGCGGCTACGAGACGCTCCTGCACGACCCCGTCCCCGAAGCGCTGGAAGCCGGCGTCGAGCGCCTGCGCGCGGCGCTCGGCAAGGGCGCGGAGCGCGGTCGCTGGAGCGAGGAGGAAGCGACCGCCGCGGCGCAGCGTGTGGAGGGCGCCGGCAACATCGGCGACCTGGGCGATTGCGACCTCGTCGTCGAGGCCGCACCCGAGAACCTCGAGCTGAAGCGCGAGCTGTTCGCGGCGCTGGCGGACGCCTGCGGCCCGGAAACGATCCTCGCCAGCAACACCTCCTCACTGCCGGTCGGCGCGATCGCCGCCGAGGTCCCCCACCCCGAGCGCGTCGTCGGCATGCACTTCTTCAACCCGCCGGCGCTGATGAAGCTGGTCGAGGTGGTGGCGACCGAGCGCTCCGGCGAGGCGGCGCTGGCGGCGACGACCGAGGTCGGCCGGCGGATGGGCCGCACGCCGATCCGCGCCAAGGACAGCCCCGGCTTCATCGCCAACCGGCTCGCCCGGCCGTTCAGCCTCGAGTCCCTGCGCATGCTCGAACAGGGTGTCGCCGACGCGCCGGCGATCGACCGCGCGGTGCGGGTCGGCGGCGGCTTCCGCATGGGCCCGTTCGAGCTGCTCGACCTGATCGGACTCGACGTCAACCTCAGCGTCGCCCGCTCCTTCTATGCCCAGGGCGGCGAGCCGGCCCGCTGGCGGCCGAGCCCGATCCAGGAGGAGCTGGTGGCCGCCGGGCGCCTCGGCCGCAAGTCGGGATGCGGCTTCTACAGCTACGACGAGGCCCCCCACCCCGCTTCCGTGGTTCCTTTCTTGCCTCATGGCGGAAAAAGGAACCATGCGACTGAGCCGGCAGGGGATCCAGAGGCGGAGGCGATCCTGCCGCGGCTCTACGCCCAGATCGCCAACGAGGCCGCCTTCGCGCTCGAAGAGGACGTCGGCTCGCCCGAGGACATGGACACGGCGATGCGGCTCGGCTTCAACTGGCCGCGCGGACCGCTCGAGCTGACCGAGCTGATCGGCGCCCGGCAGGCCGTGGATCTGCTCGCCGAGCTGCAGGCCGAGCACGGCGAGACCTACCACGCGGCACCGCGACTCCTGGCGGAGGCGAGCGCCGAGTGAGCGAGCGCGACTTCGAAGAGGCGCGGCGCGGGCTCGTCGCCCCCTTCGACCCGCCGGTCGTCGAGGACGGGGACGGGCGCGTCGTCTGGGACCTGCGCCCCTACGGGTTGCTCGACGGCGAGCCACCGGAGACGGCCAACCCGAACCTCTGGCGGCAGGCGCAGCTGATGCGGATCGCAGGCCTCTTCGAGCTGGCGCCGGGCCTCTACCAGCTGCGCGGCTTCGACCTCTCGAACATGCACATCGTCGAGGGCGAGCGCGGGATCGTCGTGATCGACCCGCTGATCTCGGCCGAGACCGCCGCCGCGGCGCTCGCCCTCTACCGCGAGCAGCGCGGCGAGCGCCCTGTCACGGGGCTCGTCTACACGCACAGCCACGTCGACCACTTCGGCGGCGCCCGCGGCGTCGTCTCGCGCGAGCAGGTCGAGTCCGGCGAGGTGCCGGTGCTGGCGCCGGCCGGCTTCCTCCACCACGCGGTCAGCGAGAACGTCTTCGCCGGCACGGCGATGGGGCGGCGCGCCGGCTACATGTACGGGGCGCTGCTGCCGCGCGGGCCGCGCGGGCAGCTCGGCGCCGGGCTCGGCCAGACGACCTCGCTGGGCACGATCACGCTGGTCCCACCGTCGGTCGAGATCGCGGAGACCGGCGAGGCCAAGACCGTCGACGGCGTCGAGATGATCTTCCAGCTCACCCCCGGCACCGAGGCGCCGGCCGAGATGAACATCCACTTTCCCGCCGCGAAGGCGCTCTGCGCCGCCGACAACGTCGCCCGCTCGATGCACAACATCCTCACCCCGCGCGGCGCCCTGGTGCGCGACCCGCGCGTCTGGGCCGCCCACCTCGACGAGGCGATCGAGCTCTTCGCACACGAGTCCGAGGTGCTGTTCAGCGGCCACCACTGGCCCGCCTGGGGGCGCGAACGGATCGTCTCCCTGCTGGAGAAGCAGCGCGACATGTACGCCTACCTGCACGACCAGACCCTGCGCCTGCTCAACAGGGGCCACACCGGCGCCGAGATCGCCGAGCTGGTCGAACTGCCGCCGAGCCTGGCGGAGGAGTGGCACTGCCGCGAGTTCTACGGCTCGGTCAGCCACAACGTGAAGGCGATCTACCAGCGCTACATGGGCTGGTTCGACGGCAACCCGGCGAGCCTCTGGCGGCACCCGCCGCGCGCGGCGGCGCGCCGCTACGTCGAGGCGATCGGCGGCCTCGACGCGGTGCTGGCGCGGGGCCGCGAGGCGCTCGCCGCCGGCGACCTGCGCTGGGCGGCGGAGCTGCTGAACCACGCCGTCTTCGCCGAGCCCGAGAGCGAGGCGGCGCGCGAGCTGCAGGCCGAGGCGCTGGAGCGGCTCGGCTTCGGCGCCGAAAACGCGACCTGGCGCAACTTCTTCCTCACCGGCGCGCGGGAGCTGCGCGAGGGGATCGGCGGCACGCCGACCCCGGCGGCGCCGCGCGACATCGTCGCCAACCTCTCGGTCGCGCAGCTGCTCGACGCGATGGCGATCCGGCTCGACGGCCCGCGTGCCGCGGGGACGGAGCTGCGGATCGACTGGGCGATCTCCGAACCGGACGAGGAGCACGCGCTGAGCGTGCGCAACGGAGTGCTCCGCCACCGCTCCGGGCGCCACGACCCCGAGGCCGAGGCGACCCTGGCGGTCGACCGCGCGGCGCTCGACGAGCTGCTGCTGAAAACCGCCGACGTCGCCGAGCTGGCGCAGAGCGGCCGCCTCCGGGTCGAGGGCGCCGGCGAGCGGATCGGCGAGCTGCTCGGCCTGCTCGACGAGCCCGACCCCCGCTTCCCGATCGTCACTCCCCGCCCATCCGGGTCGCCGTAAAGGCTTTCACCGGATACCGGAACGAACCTCTACGGCGCCGGGCGAAGCCGGAACATGGCCTCGTCGAGATAGCACCAGCTCCAGTCCTCGTCCGGCTCGACCGAGCGGATCAACGGGTGGCCGCTCTCGCCGTGGTGCGCCGTCGCATGCCTACCCTCAGAGTTATCGCAGCAGCCGATGTGGCCACAGCTCTGACACATCCGCAGGTGGACCCAGGTCATGCCCAGCTCCAGGCACTCCGCGCACCCCGCGATCTCACCCGGCGGCTCGAAGTACTGCACCGAGTCGATGTGCGTGCAGGCTGGCACCTCGCCGACCTTAGACCATCGTCCCGAAAGGATGGCCCACCTCAGACATTCGTCTATAATGACAAAGAGTTACACTTTCGTGAACCACGCGTCACACCTTTCTCCCTATGGTGGGGTCATGGAGGCAATGGCACGGCAGGGCTGGACAGACGACCGCATCGACGAGCGCTTCGACCGAGTCGAAGGGCAGATCTCCGATCTCCGCATCGAGACGCGAACCGAGATCAAGGATCTGCGCGGCGAGATCGGAGGTCTGCGGGGCGAGATCAAGGCGCAGGGCGACGAGCTGCGGGGCGAGATCAAAGCGCAGGGCGACGAGCTGCGGGGCGAGATCAAAGCGCAGGGCGACGAGCTGCGGGGCGAGATCAAGGACCTCGGCACCGAGCTGCGGGGGGAGGTCAAGGTGCAGGGCAGGGAACTCCGGGCGGAGATCGCCGCAGGGGATGCGGGCCTGCGTCAAGAGATGGCAGGCGTCGAAGCGCGACTGCGCACCCAGATGAGCGAACACCATGCGGACGCCCAGGAACAATTCGGGCGGATCCACGACGACGTGATCGCGCTTCACCGAACGCTGAGCCGCATCGGCTGGTCGGCCGCGTTCGCATTGGTCGCCGCGATGATCAGCCTTCTGATCACGAATCTCTGATCGGCAACCGGAGCTGGAGCGCGTACCCGGCCACTCATCTGCAATGGTGACTGAGATGAACGGCGCCGACGGAGGCGGGGAGCCGATCACCCCGGAGGGGATCGAGGCCCTGCGCGACGAGATAGAGCAGCTCGAAGGGCCGGCCCGGACCGAGATGGCGGCGCGGATCAAGGCCGCGCGCGAGCTCGGCGACCTGAAGGAGAACGCCGAGTACCACATCGCCAAGGAGGACCAGGCCCACCTCGAGACCAGGATCAAGCGCCTGCGCGAACGCCTGCGCACCGCGGTCGTGGTCGAGACCGACGGCGACGGCGACCGCTTCGCCTTCGGCCGCACGGCCGAGGTCCTCGACGAGGACAAGGACGCCGTCAACACCTGGACCCTGGTCGGCTCGACCGAGGCCGACCTTGCCGCCGGCAAGCTCTCCGCCGAGTCGCCGATCGGCCAGGCCCTGCTCGACGCCGAGCCCGGCAAGCCGGTCGAGGTCGAGACCCCGCGCGGCTCGAAGACCTTCGTCGTGCGGAAGCTGGTCGACTAGGAACCGGGCGTCGGAGCTATCTCCGACGGCTCGCCGCCCGGCATCCAGTGCGCCTCGGCCATCGGCGGGGTGTCGCGCAGGTACCACTCGGCATCGAGGGCGCCCATGCAGCCGGTGCCGGCGGCGGTGACCGCCTGGCGGTAGGTGCGATCGACGACGTCGCCGACGGCGAAGACGCCGGCCAGGTTCGTCCTGGTCGAGCCCGCCTGGGTGCGGATGTAGCCGTCCTCGTCGGTGTCCACCTGGCCGGTGACGATCTCCGATTTGGGGATGTGCCCGATCGCGACGAAGGCGCCCTCGGCGGAGAAGTCCTCGGTCTCGCCGGTATCCGCGTTGCGCAGGCGCACGTGGTCGAGCTTCGGCTCCCCCTCCGCGGCGACGAACTCCTCGACCACGAACGGCGTCTTCAGCTCGATGTTGCCCTGCTCGCGCGCCCGCTCCTGCATGATCCGCGAGGCGCGGAACTCGTCGCGGCGGTTGACGATCGTCAGCTCGCTCGCGTACTTGGAGACGAAGATCGCGTCCTCCATCGCCGAGTCGCCGCCGCCGATCACGATCACCTTCCTGCCTTTGAAGAAGGCGCCGTCGCAGACGCCGCAGGTGGAGACGCCGCAGCCGCTCAGCTCGAGCTCGCCGGGGGCCCCGAGCCGGCGCGGCTCCGCCCCCATCGCCAGGATCACCGTCTTCGCCCGGTGCTCCTCCTCGCCGAGGAAGACCCTCTGCACGCCGCCGTCGCCGAGCTCGACCCGGTCGACGTCGTCGGTGACGAAGCGGGTGCCGAAGCGCTCCGCCTGGGCGCGGAACTGGGTCATCATCTCCGGCCCCATGATCCCCTCGGGGTAGCCGGGGTAGTTCTCGACGTCGGTCGTGTTCTGCAGCTGGCCTCCCCACTGGAAGCCCTCGAACACCAGCGGCTCGAGGTTGGCCCGGGCCGTGTACAGGGCCGCCGTGTAGCCGGCCGGCCCGCCACCGACGATGATCACGTTCTCCACTTTCCTGCGCTCGCTCATGGCTCCCTCGCCAGTCTATTCAGGCCGTCGTCGTGTCCAATACTTCATTTTTTATAGTACCGCCCCGGTCAATCGGCAGACCCTCCTCTTCCCAGCGCACGACCCGTTTGCGCAGCTGGAAGAAGGCGACGACCCCCGGTGGGATCGGCAGCCAGAAGGCGACCAGGCGGTAGATCAGGATCGCCGGGAAGACCGTCTCCTCGGGGATCCCGAAGAGGACGAAGGCGCCGATCATCCCCGCGTCCACCGCCCCCACCCCGGCCGGCGCCAGCGGGAAGAGGTTGGCGACCATGCCGAGGAAGAAGCCCTGGACGACGACCGCGATCGGCACTTCGACCCCGAAGGCCTGGAAGGAGGCCCAGAGGATGCCGATGTTGGCGGCCCAGAAGCCGGCGGCGCCGATCACCGCGAGGCCGCCACGCGAGGGGTGGGCGAAGAGGCCGATCGCGAAGCGGAACCCTTCCGCGGCGATCGCCGGCACCTTGGCGATGTTGTGGGCGATCGCCTGCGCCCGCTCGCCGCGCGCCTGCGCGGCGGCGCGCCGGCCGAGGTCGGAGGGGATCAGCGCCAGCAGCAGCCCGAGCACGAGGATCGCGCCGGCGACCGCGGCGGGAACCACGGTCAGCTCGACCGAGTGCCTGCCCGGAAGCACGCCGGTGCGCAGCAGCACGCCGAACGCGATCAGCGCGAAGGGGTAGAAGACGTAGTGCAGGGCGAGGAAGGCGACCATCCGCCGGCCGACGTCGCGGCGGCTCATCCCGGCCTTGCGCAGCGCCCAGTAGGTGAGCGCGATCCCGCCGGCGCCGGCGGCGGAGAAGAGCAGCGTCGCCGCCACCCCCGCCATGTTGATCTCGTAGGTCTCGCCCCAGGTGAGGCGCAGCACGTCGCCGCCGACGACCGCCTTGAACAGGGCGATGTAGGTGGCGATCGCGACGACGTTGAAGCCGATCGCGACGGCGATCCAGGCGGCGTCGGCGTCGCCGAGCCTGCTCAGCGCGTTGCCCAGCCCGACCAGCTTGGGGAAGAGGAAGTAGACGCCGACGAGGATCGCGAGGACGACGAGCAGGGTCTGCACGGCGCGCCGCGGCGTGAACAGCGGCAGTTCGTAGCCGCCGTTTCCGCTCTCCGGCTGCGGCTGCTCGGGAGACACCCTTGGGAAGCTACCCGTTCGCCAGGCGCTCCAGGCTCCGCAGCCGCCGGGTGACCGCGGCGACGGCCGGCTCGCCGAGCGCGTCGCCGCGCTGCACGGCGGCGACCAGGCCGGCGCCGGCGAGCAGGTCGGTCACGTAGTGCTCGCCCAGGTACACCAGGGCGAAGCCGAGCGTCAGCGCGTAGCCCCAGCCCGCGGCGGCCGGGCCGCGACCGCATTCGGCCAGCGAGATCGCCGCCGCGGCCGAGGTCGCGAAGTGCAGCGAGGGCATCGCCGCCCAGGGGTTGCCGCCGAGCGCCCCGTACATCGCCGGCCAGGCCGACTTCCAGGTCTCCTCGCCGACCTCGACCATGATCCGCCGCACCTCCTCCCCCGTGTGGCCGTTCTCCGAGGCCCACCAGGGCGGCGCCGTCGGCGCCAGGAAGTAGACGCCGCAGCCGACGTCGAAGACGGCGGCGAGGCGGCGCGCGGCGCGCGGGAAGCGCCGCGGGTGGCGCAGCAGGATGAAGGTGAGCGCGACGTAGGGCTCGAGGAACCAGAGCCAGTGCACCCAGGTGAGGAAGCGGTTGAGCGTGTCGACGCGGGGCAGGCGGGCGAGCCCGCGCTGCAGTCGCACGTTGGGCAGCCGGCCGAGGCCGATCGCCCGGTCGGCGACGATCGGGTAGCGGATCTTCAGCCGCGCGCGCAGCCGCTCGGGGTCGTCGTAGGGCAGCTCGTGGACCATCGTGAAGGCCCACATCTGCAGCGCGTACATCGCCACGTCGCGCTTGCGCGAGCGCGGCCGCAGCACCGCGAGGCCGAGCGGCCCGCCGGCGCAGGCGGCGATCGTCGCCGGCGCCGGGATGCGGGCCCGCTTGCGCAGCAGCGGCGTCGCCACCGCGGCGCCGATCGCCGCCGCCGCCCCGGCGCGCACCGCCGCGCGCAGCGCCGGAGATGGCTTCGATCGCCTCCGCATGAGGCGGGCGAGTATAGGAGCACCCGGCGAAACCCCGCCCGGCACGCGCACGGCGGAACGCCCCCGTGCGTGATTAGAATGGCCGCGCTTTGAGCCCCCACTCCCCCGCCATCGACCAGATCGACACGCTGCTCTGGATCGGCTTCGCCGCCGCCGTGATCCTCGGGGTCGCCGCGATCGGCGGGCTGCTCTACGCGCTCGGCCGCAACCGCGCCGGGCGCGGCGCCGAGCCGCGCCAGGTGACCGGCGGCGCCGGCATCCAGCTGCGCGTCGGCGGCGCCCTCGGCGTCTTCGCGGTGACGCTGCTGGTGCTGGGCATCGTCTTCACCGACCAGGCCCGCCAGGCGCCGGCGACCGGCCCCGCGGGGCTGCAGGCCAAGGGCGGCGAACCGCTGACGATCACGGCGACCGGCCAGCAGTGGCTGTGGCGCTACCAGTACCCGAACGAAGCGTTCTCCTACTACCGGCTCGTGGTCCCGGTCGACACCGAGGTCAGGCTGAAGCTCGTCTCCACCGACGTCGTCCACACCTGGGACGTGCCCGACCTGGCGGCGAAGGCCGACGCGGTGCCGGGCAAGACCAACGAGGTCGTCTTCCGCGCCGACGAGGAAGGGACCTACGACGGCCGCGCGGCGACCCTCTCCGGCCAGGCCTACGCGCAGATGCGGACCGCGATCGAAGTCGTCTCCCCGGCGCGCTACGCAGCCTTCGTCAAGACCCGGCAGGACGACATCCAGGCGGCGCAGGACCGCGTCGTGAAGCTGATCGAAAACGGAGAAACGCCATGAGCGCCCCCAGGAACCCGGAGCTCGTCGTCGATGGCTTCCCGCCGCGCCGCGCCCGCTGGGCGCAGCTGGCGACCAGCCCCGACCACAAGGACCTCGGCCGGATCCTGATCGCCGGCGCGCTCGGCTTCCTCTTCATGGCCGTGGTCGAGCTGCTGCTGATGCGGCTGCAGCTGGCCGTCCCCGAGAACACCTTCATGCCGCCGGTGACCTTCAACCGGATGCTCTCGCTCTACGGCGCGACCGCGATCTTCCTCTTCGCGCTGCCGCTGGCGCTGGGCTTCTTCTACTACGTCGCGCCGCTGCAGATCGGCGCCCGCGGCACCGCCCTGCCGCGCCTCGGCCAGCTCGGGACCTGGCTGTTCGTCGGCGGCGCCGCCGTCCTCTACGCGACCTTCCTCTTCACCCCGCCCGAGGCCGGCGTCAACCCGCTGCCGCCGCTCTCCGGTCTCGTCTACACGGCGAACAACGGAATCGACGCCTGGCTCGCTGCCTGCGGTCTGGCGACGCTCGGCTTCGTGCTGATCTCGATCGATCTGGTGGCGACGCTGCGCCGCCTGCGCGCCCCCGGCATGGCCTGGCGGCGGCTGCCGGTGTTCTCCTGGTCGGCGGCGATCTCCGCCTGGCTGACGATCGCGATCGGCGCGGTGCTGCTCGCCGCGATCGCGATGCTGCTGATCGACCGCAACTACGAAGGCATCTTCTTCGCCGGCTCGGCCGGCGGCGCGCCGCTGCTCTGGCAGCACCTCAGCTGGATCTTCTACACCGGGGCCTACATGCTGATCCTGATCTTCGCGCTCGGCGCGGTCGCGGAGATCGCGCCGGCGCTGGCGCGCAAGCCGCTGTTCAACCGCAACGCCGTGATCGGCTCGCTGGTCGCGATCGCCGTGCTCGGCACGCTCGCCTGGATGCAGAACATGTACACGGCCCCGATCGGGCTGGGCTGGATGTACTTCGCGATGGTCATGTCGCTGGCGCTGATCGTGCCCTTCGGCCTCGTCCTCTTCAACCTGATCGCGACGCTGAACGGCGGCGCGATCCGGATGCGCGCGCCGCTGCTCTTCGCCGCCGGCGCGATCGTCGCGATCGTGATCGGGCTCGCCTCCGAGCTGAGCCACTCGCTGGTCGCCGCCGGCTGGCGGCTCCAGCACACCACCGACAGCACCGCCGCCACCCACTTCGCGCTGGTCGGCGGCGCGGTCTTCGGCGGCTTCGCGGCGCTGCACTGGTGGTTCCCGAAGATGACCGGGCGGACGATGGGCGAGACGCTCGGCCGTCTCTCCTTCTGGACGATGGCGATCGGCCTGCTAGTCGCCTTCGTGCCGCTGTTCCTCGCGGGCAGCGAGCACGACCAGGTGATCGACGCCTACAAGTTCTTCGCCGGCGAAGGCCTCGACGCCTACAACCTGATCGCCACGATCGGCGCCTTCGTGCTCGCCGCGGGCATCTTCCTGACGCTTGCCAACGCGATCCTCAGCCGCGAGGGCGGGCGACCCGCCGGCCACGACGCCTGGGGCGCCGACTCGCTCGAGTGGTTCGCGCTCTCGCCGCCGGAGCCGCACAACTTCGACCAGCTTCCCGACGTGCGCAGCGCCCGGCCGATGCGCGACATCCGCGCCGCCATCGCCCACCGCAGCGCCCGCGAAGAGCGGCCGGCCCGAGAGCGCCAGCCGGTAGCCTGACCCGCGGTGATTCGATGAGCGGCGCCCAGACGGCTGCGATCGCGCAGCGCCAGGTCGCGCCTTCGCTGCTGCGCGACCTGGTCACGCTGACCAAGCCGAAGGTGCAGTCGCTGCTGCTCTTCACCACGGTGACGACGATGTACGTGGCGGGCGACCCCGCGCTCGGCCTGGTGCTGCTGACCTGCCTCGGCGGCGCCCTCTCGGCCGGCGGCGCCGGCGCGGTCAACCACGCCGTCGACCGCGACATCGACCGCACGATGGCCCGCACCGCCGACCGGCCCGTGGCCGGCGGGCGGATCTCGGCCCGGGCGGCGATCGGCTTCGGCGCGCTGCTCGAGCTCTGCTCCTTCACCCTGCTGGCGACCGCCGTCAACCCGCTCGCCGCGGCGCTCTCGCTCGCCGGCTTCGCCGGCTACGTCTTCGTCTACACGCTGTGGCTGAAGCGCTCGACGCCGCAGAACATCGTGATCGGCGGCGCCGCCGGCGCGATGCCGCCGCTGGTCGCCTGGGCGGCGGTCACCGGCACGCTCAGCGGCACCGCGCTGTTCCTCTTCGCGATCGTCTTCTTCTGGACCCCGCCGCACTTCTGGGCGCTCTCGCTGCTGATGAAGGACGAGTACGCGAAGGCCGGCGTGCCGATGCTGCCGGTCGTCCGCGGCGAGGAGGAGACGCGACGGCAGATCCTGCTCTACACGGTCCTGCTCTACGCGGTCACCCAGCTGCCGTTCTGCGCCGGCGGCTTCGGCCTCCTCTACCTGTTCGCCTCGATGACGCTCGGCGCCGGCTTCATCTACTGCGCCGTGCGGCTGCTGCGCAGCGCCGACCGCCGCTGGGCCCTGCGCACCTACCTCTTCTCGCTCGCCTACCTGGCGCTGCTCTTCGGCTCGATGGCCCTGGACGCCCGGCTCGGCTGACGGGACCCTGCGTTCCGACTTTTCCCACGCCCCGGTGGGTAGAAGGTCGGAAACGAAGCGACGCGGTCGCGTGATAGAAATCCGCCCGTGGATCGCGAGACCTCCAGACGAGACATGACCGCCGGCCTCCTCGCCGGCGGCATCGCCGCGGCGATCTTCGCCCTCTGCTTCGTCGCCGCGACGCTGTACATCGCATCCTGATGAGCGAGCAGCGCGAGATCCGCGAGCCCGGCGAGCTCGTCTACGCGCCCCGCCCCTCCTGGGCGCCCGCCTTCTTCGCGCTCGGCGCGCTCGGCGCGGTCTGCGGCATCTTCATCCACTTCATGGTCCCCGGCTGGATCTACTCGGTGATCGGCGCCGCGATCCTGCTCTTCGCCCTGCGCAGCATGGTCAAGGGCGCGGAGCACGACTACTTCCGCCTGCCGCGCAGGCAACACGCGCGCGGCGCGGTCCTGCCAGTGGAGACCATTTCACCACCTCGGTCCTGACGAGAACCCGAGCTCAGTCGGGAGTCATTCCTGAGGTGGCTCCAGCGGCGGTCCAGCACTTGACGATGTCGCGCATCGAGAGCATGCCGACCACGTCGCCGTCCTCGAAGACGACCAGGTGGCGGATACCCCGGGTCGCCATCTCCGCCGCCGCGTGCTCGAGGCTCCACTCGGGGGCGGCCGCGACGACGCTCTCGCTCATGTGCGCCGAGACCGGCTCGGCGTCCGGGTCCTCGCCGCGGCCGACCGAGTTGAGGATGTCGCGCTCGGTGACGATGCAGGGCACCGGCTGTCCGTCGTCGTTGACCAGCGCGGCGCCGATCCGGCGCTCGCTCATCTTCTCCGCCGCTTCGCGCAGCGTGTGCGATGTGCCGACCGTCAGCACGACCTCCGACATCCCGTCCCTAACCTGCATCCGCGTCGCCCTCCTTCGCCTCTCGGTGAATCGTGCGAATCGACTCGATCCTACTTAATTTCAGGGGTCGTCGGAAGGGTCTGTCCCGAGGCGAGGGTGCGTCTGGGGCGGTCCAGGACCAAGCGGGGTGGTCACGGCGGGGATCCCGCATGGCAGCGCCATGCGGGATACACGACGGGGCCGCAGCCGCGCTGCGTCCTGGGCCGTATCCAGGCGTGCCGTCGCCGACGGGACAGGCCCTGCCGACGGCATATAGACTGCGGCGCGCCTCGCGCCGTATGACGATGCCCAAGCCAACCAACCCGATCCGCGCGCTTCTCGCGCTCGCCGCGCTCGCGGCCCTCGCCGTCGCCTCCTCCGGCTGCGGCACGACGACCGCCGACGTGCAGCGCGGCCGCACGCTCTTCATCCAGAAGTGCGGCGTCTGCCACACGATGGCGCAGGCCGGGACGACGGCGAAGATCGGGCCGGACCTCGACGCCGCCTTCGCCGCCGCGCGCGCCGCCGGCGAGACCGACAGCACGATCGAAGGCGTCGTGATCCCCCAGGTCGAGAACCCGCGGCCGAGCACCGACGCGTCCAACAACTCGATGCCGGCCGGCATCGTCAGCGGCCAGGACCTCGACGACGTCGCCGCCTACGTCGGCATGTGGGCCGGCGTGCCCGGCGCGGAACCGCCGAAGGTGCCGGGAGGCCCCGGCGCCCAGGTCTTCGCCGACAACGGCTGCGGCGGCTGCCACACGCTCGCCGCGGCGAACTCGGGCGGGGTCACCGGGCCCAACCTCAACGAATACCTGGCGCCCGACGACGACTTCGCGGCGGTCGAAGAAATGATCGTCGACCCCAACGCCGAGATCGCGGAAGGCTACCCGGCGAACGTGATGCCGCAGGAATACGGCGAAAAGCTGACCAGCAAAGAACTCAAGGACCTCGTCCAGTATCTGATCGACAACACGCCCGCCGGCGGCAGCAAGCCCGAGGGGCCGGGGGGCGAGGAAAGCGACGTCGGCGGTCCGAGCAACTGACGGTGGCCGGCACGGGCCGCTTGCGATGATGTCGCGACCGTGCGGGCCCGCCTGACAGACCGCTTCGAGATCTCCCCCCGCCGCTACGCCCAGGTCGCCCTCGTCGCCCTCGCCTCGCTCGCGCTGATCGTGCTCACCGGCGCCGGCGTGCGCCTCACCGGCTCCGGGCTCGGCTGCCCGGACTGGCCCAAGTGCTACGGCGGCACCGTGCCGCCGCTCGACACGCATGCCGTGATCGAGTACGGCAACCGGATCTTCACCGGCTTCGTCGGCTTCGCCGTGATCGCCGCCAGCGTGCTCGCCTGGTTTCGCAGGCCCTTCCGCGGCCACCTGGCGCTGTTCGGCGCGCTGCTGCCGCTCGGGGTGATCGGCCAGGCGATCCTCGGCGGCCTCGTCGTCCGCTACCACCTCGCCCCGGGCCTGGTGATGAGCCACTTCATCCTCTCGATGCTGCTGCTCGACGCAGCCTTTGCGCTCGCCTGGTGCGCCCGCTACGAGCCCTGGGAGCGGCGCCGCTCGACCGACAGGCTGGGCGTCTGGGCCGTGCGCGGGCTGATCCCGCTCGGCCAGCTGACGATCCTCGCCGGCACGATCGCCACGGCCTCCGGCCCCCACGCCGGCGCCCACGCCGGCCAGCTCGTGCACCGCTTCACCTTCGAGGGCGCCGCGACGCTGGAATGGGTGGTGCAGCGCCACGCCGCGATCGCCACCGTCTTCGGCCTCGCGGCGATAGCCGTCTGGCTGCTCCTGCGCCGTCCTGGCGGCGATCGGCGGGCCATCCGCCCCCTGACCGCGGTGATCGCCCTGCTCGCCCTACAGGGCGTCGTGGGCGGCGTGCAGTGGTGGCTGAAGCTCCCCGGCGAGCTCGTCTGGGTCCACGTGGCCCTCGCCACCGTCACCTGGCTGGCGATGCTCTGGACCGTAGCTACCGCGGGCCGCCTGCAGCCGCGCCACGACCCCGCCATCGATACGCATGCCACCCCCCGGGAGGAACCAGAGGCAACGCCTCGCGCGCCTCAGCCGGCGGGGTAGCCAGCACCTGTAGCAGACGACCCGCCGAAGCGGGCCGCCCGCGTGACAATCCTTGGTTGGCCATAGCCGCCAAGGCGGCGGCCCAGCTCAGCCTGGGACCATCTCGCAGTACAACCAGGGTAAACGATCTGTCGGCCCTGTCAAGAGTGCCCCGGGCGGGATTCGAACCCGCGACCTACCACTGCGAGATGGCCGCTCTATCCATGCTGAGCTACCGGGGCAACCGCTCCGCTCTCACGAAGCCAGTGCAGACTACTCATTTACCCGGCGGCCAAGGAAGGTCGCAACTCTGGACCGTCGCTACCGCGGGCCGCCTGCAGCCGCGCCGCGACGCCGCCACCAGCGATACGCGTGCCACGCCCCGGCGAGAACCAGAGCCAACGCCCACAGCGCCCCAACCAGCGGCGTAGTCAGCAGCGTCACCGCGGCGATCGAGGCGGCGGCCAGCGCCACGATCACAACCCATCTGAATACGGCCTGCTCGGATATCTTCATCGTCCGGGCGGCGCCTGGCTCGCGCTAGAGAATGTAGACCGCGGTGTAAACGATCAGCCACATGACATCGACGAAGTGCCAGTAGATGCCTGGCACCTCGACGCCGAGGTGCTTCTCGGGATCGCGGCCGAAGTGGCCGCGGAAGGCGCGGATCGTAGCGAAGCTGAGCAGGCAGAGGCCGACGAAGACGTGGGCGCCGTGCAGGCCGGTGAGGCCGTAGAAGATCGAGCCGAAGGCGAGGTCGCGGGCGCTGAAGCCGATGTGCACGTACTCGTTGACCTGGATGAAGAGGAAGGTCGCGCCGAGCAGCCAGGTCAGCACCAGGCCGAGTTTGAGGCCCTTCCTGTTGCCGCGGCGGATCGCCTCCAGCGCGTAGTGGATCGTGAAGCTCGAGGAGACGAGGATCGCCGTGTTGACGCCCGCCACCGCGACCGGCAGCTCGTAGGGGTGCGGCGGCCAGGTCGGCGGGTGGACGACCACGCGGAGGAAGAAGTAGGAGGCGAAGAACGCCCCGAAGAGCATCACCTCGGAGATGATGAAAAGCAGGATGCCGAGCGTCTGGCGGTCGATCCGCGAGCTCTGGTTGGCCTCCGGCGGCCCGTGGTGCTCCTCGTGGGCGTGGCCGAGGGCCACGGTCGCGCTCTCCATCAGCTCGTCTCCCCCCCTTCGGCCACCGCCGCGGCGACCGCCTCGGCGGGCCGGCCCACCTCCAGGTGCTCGACCGGCTTGTCGGTTATCTCACGGGTGCGCCCGACCAGGTCCTCGTCGAGCCAGTGCGAGGCCTCGCCGGCGAAGGTCGAGATCAGCACCTCGTCGACGCGGTAGTGCTCGATCGCGTTGCGCACCGCGTGGAAGGGGTCGGGGCTCATCGGCTGGCCGGTGGCGTCGACGTCGGCCCGGTAGAGCTCGGCCAGGGTCGCGGCGAGGTCGCGGACGATCTCCGGCTCGGAGACGTCCTCGGTGCGCGGGCAGACGATCGTGTAGCGGTGCGGGCGCTGGGCGGCGTCGTCCTTGAGCCGCCTGACCAGGTCCGGCGCGGCGACCGTCTGAGTCGCGACGACGAGCTTGTGGCTGAGGTCCCAGCGGATCGCGTCGTCTTCGATCCGCACCGGGATGTGGGTCACCTTCACCTCGGGCTCGAAGCGGGCGCGCGCCCACTCGACCAGGTCCTTGCGGGCGACGCCGAAGCGGGTCTCGTACAGGCAGGAGAGCAGCACCTCGCCGGGCTCGTGGGCGCGCACCGCGTCGTCGAGCGCCAGCGCCGGGTCGCGGTCCATCACCTCGCCGACCGATTCGAGCCCGTACTCGGAGAGCACCGACATCGTCACCTCGACCCGCGCGCGGGCCGCGTCGCGCAGCTCGCCGCTGTCGATCAGCTGGCCGACCGCCGGCTGGTTCTGCGGCGCCGCGACGGCGACGAATGGCGTCTCGGCCGCCCGCTCCTGCACCGCCTGCAGCAGCTTGCGCCCGCCCGCCACCTCGTTGAGGAAGACGAGCAGGGGCCTTTGCTCGCTGCGCTCGCCGCTCACGCCTGGCCCACCACGGAGGGCTCGGGTTCGGCGACCTCGGCGCTTTCGCCCGGCATGATCGCGTGGCGCGCGCCCGGCACGCCGAACTCGTAGGGACCGCCGACGACACGCGGGATCTCGGGGAAGTTGAACACCGGCGGCGGCGAGGAGACCTGCCACTCGATCGAGTTGGCCCGCCACGGGTTGGCTTCGGCCCGCGGCCCGAAGCGCCAGCTGACGATCATGTTGTAGACGAAGACGAGCTGGACGGCGCCGAGGAAGAAGGCGCAGATGCTGATCAGCAGGTTCCAGTCGCCGAACTGGGCGGCGTAGTCGGCGACGCGGCGCGGCATCCCGTCCATGCCGATCCAGTGCATCGGGATGAAGGTGCCCCAGGTGCCGACCACGGTGCCCCAGAAGTGGACGCGGCCGAGCTTCTCGTCGTACATCCGCCCGGTCATCTTCGGGAACCAGTGGTAGACGCCGGCGAAGATCGTGAAGACCGAGCCGCCGAAGAGCACGAAGTGGATGTGGGCGACGATGAAGTAGGTGTCGGAGACGTGGATGTCGATCGGCACCATGCCCAGCATCACGCCGCTGATGCCGCCGATCGTGAAGGTGACGATGAAAGCGAGCGCGAACAGCATCGCGGTCGAGTAGGTGTGGATCTTGCCGAAGTAGAGCGTGCCCAGCCAGGAGAAGATCTTGATCCCGGTCGGCACCGCGATCAGCAGCGTCGTGATCATCATCGGCACGCGCAGCCAGCTGAACATGCCGGCGACGAACATGTGGTGCGCCCAGACCGAGTAGCTGAGCACGACGATCCCGAGCAGCGCCAGCGCCATCAGCCGGTAGCCGAAGATCGGTTTGCGGGCGTGGGTCGAGATGACCTCGGAGATGATCCCGAAGCCCGGCAGCATCATGATGTAGACGGCAGGGTGCGAGTAGAACCAGAAGATGTGCTGGTAGCTGATCACGTCGCCGCCGCCCGCGAACTGGAAGAACTGGGTGCCGAGCACGCGGTCGAAGAGGACCATGAACTGGGCGCCGGCGACGAACGGCGTCGCGGCGACGACCAGCAGCGAGGTCGAGAGGTTCGCCCAGACCAGCAGCGGCATGCGCCAGAAGGTCATCCCGGGGGCGCGCATGGTGATGATCGTGACGAGGAAGTTGAGCGCCGTGGCGATCGAGGAGGCGCCGGCGAACTGCACGCCGAGGTTGAAGAACGACTGGCCCAACGGCGCCCCGGTGGAGAGCGGCGCGTAGCCGGTCCAGCCGGCGTCGAAGGCGCCGCCCGGGGCGAGGAAGCTGCCGACGAACAGCAGACCGGCGAGCGGCAGCATCCAGAAGCTGAGCGCGTTGAGCCGCGGAAAGGCCATGTCCGGCGCGCCGATCATCAGCGGCAGGACGTAGTTGGCGAGCCCGGCGAAGACCGGGATCACGAAGACGAAGATCATCAGCACCGCGTGGGTCGAGAAGAGGCTGTTGAAGGTCGCCGCGTCGACGATCTGGGTGCCCGGCTGCGCCAGCTCGGCCCGGATCAGCATCGCCATCAGGCCGCCCACGAAGAAGAAGAAGAAGGTGGTGCAGACGTACTGGATGCCGATCACCTTGTGGTCGGTATTGAAGTGGAAGTAGTCCTTCCAGCTCCTGGCGCCGTGCTGGGAGTGGTCCTCGGGGATCGTCGGCATGCCGACGGCCCAGCGCAGCCAGTAGTCGAAGCAGCCGAAGCCGAGAAGGAAGCCGAGCGGCCCGGTGATCAGCGGCACGACCACGTGCGGGTAGCCGGTCTGCTCGGTCTGCCAGATCTCCAGCCCGGAGATCGCGCGCAGGACGACGACGAGGCCGACGCCGAAGGCGGCGCCGCCCAGCGCGCCCAGCGCTCCCCGAATCCATCCCGGCTGCTTGATCGCGGCGACCATCAGAGCTTCACCTCCATTATGCCCCGCCCGCCCCGACGGGTTCGACCGGGTTCGTTTCGGTGTCCTGGCGGATCGACTCCATGTAGGGAGGCGGCACCGTTTCCTTCAGGCCGGCGACCCACTTGCGGAACTGCGCGGGCGGCTCGACGACGACTTTGGCCCGCATCGAGGCGTGGCCGAAGCCGCAGAGCTCGGTGCAGATCAGCTGGTAGGTGCCGACCCTGTCGGGCGTGACCGTGGCGGTGGTCGTGATCCCCGGCACGTTGTCTTTCTTCACGCGCCACTCGGGCACCCAGAAGGAGTGGATCACGTCCTGGGAGTGCATCTTGAACTTGACCTGCCGGTTGACCGGCACGTGCAGTTCGCCCTCGACGAACTTGTTGCCCTTGCCCGGGTAGCCGAAGCTCCAGGCGTACTGCTGGGAGAAGACGTCGACCGTCAGCGGCTGGCCTTCGGTCCTTTCGATGTCGTTGAGCACCGCCCAGCTGTAGCCGGCGGCAAAGAGCACGATCACGGTCGGGATCAGCGTCCAGGCGACCTCGAGCCGGGTGTTGCCGTGGATCGGCTCGCCATCGGACTCGTCGCCGGGCTTGGCTCTGAATTTCCACAGCGCGTAGAAGAGCATCACCATGACCAGGGCGAAGACGAGCGAGGAGAGGACGATCATCACGTTGAGCAGATCGTCGATCTTGGGGGCGGCCGTCGAGGCCTCCTGGCCGTTCCAGTTGATCGAGAGCATCACCGCCGAGATCGCCGCGGCGAGGGCGAGGGTGGCGGCGAGCATCTTGGCTATCGGCAGGCGGCCGGTCATCGACGGCGGGGCATTCTATTGAAGCGGCGGCGGGAGGTTTTCCGCCCCCTCGCCCGCCGACGCCGCCAGCACCCCACGCGCCACCCCTTCCCAGCTCCAGAGCCGGCGAGCGGTCGCCACGAGGGCCTCGTGAGCTTCCGCACGCACGCTCCCCGGGAGGTCGAGCCACCGGTTCAGCCGCGCCGCGATCCCCTCGACGGCCCCATCCTCGACGGGGAAGGAGACCAGCGGCGCCACCTCCGCCGGCAGCGCCCCGGCCAGCTCCCGCGACACCTCCTTCATCCCGGAGTGGCCGGCGGACACGGGAAGCACCCCACAGGCGGCAGCCTCCGCCGCCACCATCCCGAACGCCTCTGGAAACGTGCTCGGCATCACAAGCGCCTCCATCCCAGGAAGCAGCTCAGCCACCTCATCGTGCTCGAGCCGCCCGATGAACTCCACAGAACTCTTCATGCCTCCCGCCGCGTCCAGGTAGCCAGCCGGCAGATTCGCCAAGAAGCTCCCCAGAATCGTCAACGGCTCCGCGGAACCGCCTTCGAGCCCCCTCCCCGCTTCGGCGATCTCCCGCGCAATATGCAGCGCCCCCTCGTCGAGGGCGTCCACCAAACGCCGCAGCCCGTCCTCGAAGGCCCCGTACCCAGCGATCCGCAACCGGGCCTCCGGGTGCCTCGCATGAACCAGCGGCCAAGCCCCGATCAGCAAGTCAACTCCCTTAGAGACGATCAGCTTCCCGACAAACACCACGCCAGACTCCCCTGCCGTGGGTGGCGTGGGGAGGGGGTCACGGCGAGGCGCGGCGTTAATTTTTCGCCCACCCGACTCAGCAGGGACCCCCGCCTCCTCCCCGCGCGAAAAATCCAGCGCCTCGCCGGGACCCCCTCCCCGCGACAGGACCCGCGGCCTGAACGCCTCCGTGTCTACCCCTGGAGGCCCCAATCGAGTCTTCTGGCAAAGCCGTGGAACGCCCGGAAGCGCCGCCCAGAGCGACTCGGCCGTGTGCCGAGAGCCAACCAAGACGGTCGCGGCCGCCTCCATCCCCTCTTCGGCATAAGCCAGAAACCGCCGATCCGGCTTGACCGTGTACTCCAGCGCCGACCCGTGCACCTTGGCCGCGAACGAGCCGATTCCCGATCGCGCGAGGATCGCCGGCCCCATCACCAGGTGCCCGGCCAGCGCCGCGTCGAAGCCGCCGACGCGCTCGGCGACCTCCCGCACCGCAGCCACATTGGCCTCGATATAGCGACGGAGCTCCCCCTCGCTCAGCTCCTCGAACGTCTTCACCTCGAACCCCTCGTAGGGGTCCCTGACGTAGACCGGCAGCAGCCCACCGATGTCGGGGTTGTGGATCTCGACCCCCTCGATCCGCACCTGCTTGTCCTGGCAGAGCAGATGCACCTCGTGCCCGAGCCTCGCCAGCGCCCGCGCCAGGTTGGCGGTGTAGATGTTGCTGCCGGTCCCGCGCAGCATGTAGCCGTGAAAGAGGAGTACTTTCATAAACCGCCGCCTGCTCCCAGGGAGCGAAGCGACCGGTGATCCGGCGAAGCCGGATTCGTCCGCGGGCGGCGGCTAGCGGCCATATCGGCCCCGCTCGCGGAAATCAGATCGTGACGCTCGCTAATCAGTGGCACGGAACGGTATTGTCCCGGCCGTGAACGCGAAGCAGCTCTACCGGATGCGGGCGCCGGGCTCCGGGCGCGAGGCGCTGGCCCACGCCGAGCCGGGCCGGGTCTACGTCGACCGCGAGACCGAAGAGGAGATGGCGCCGGTGGCGATGGTCCTGCCGCTGGCCCCCTCGGCCTCGGCCCTCCCCCGTACGCCGGAGAACCTGCGCGCCTGCCGCCGCTGCGACCAGCTGATCGGGCTGGACGTCTCGGACTGCCCGTACTGCGGGCTGCGCCAGAGCGCGGTCTGACGTACTACGGTTTCTTGACTAGCGTGGCCGTGTAGAGCAGGCGGGCGTTGCTGTAGTAGCAGCCGTAGGTCTTGGTCTTGCCGACGCCCTGCTGCGGGTGGCCGCCCTGGATGTCCTGCTTGGAGGAGCAGTGCTTGGGCAGGCGGCTGCCGCGCCAGGTGTTGTCTTCGGAGACGTTGAAGGCGAACATCGGCGCCCAGGTCGGGATCGTCAGCGCCACCATCTGGCCCTGGACCACGTTCAGCGGGTGGGCGAGGGCGAAGATCGCGGTGCTGCCGAAGTAGGGGTTGAGCACCTGCAGGGGGCTCTGGCGGACGAGCTTGAACTTCGGCGGCTTGGTCCCTTGGATCGGCTTCAACACGCCGATCCGCGCCTGCGAGGGCTTGCCGAGGAATTCATTGAAGAAGCCGACCTCGTCGGTCATCTTTTCGCTGTCGGTGCGCGAGGGCCGCGAGAGCGTGATCGACCAGGCGACGATCTTGCCGTCGAACGGCGCCTCGTAGGGCCGCGGCACGCCGCCGGCGATCGCCTGGAAGCCGGTCACGTGGCCCTCGACCCGGCAGGGCACGACCTCGACGTTGTTGACGATCTTGCCCGGGCACGACGGCGGCGGCGTTTCGTCGGTCTTGCCGAGCACGACGACGCGCGGCGGCGCCGAGTCGGCCGCGCCGGGCCAGGCCGCCGCGACGAGCAGGGCGAGCGCGCAGGCGAAGCCCAGCGCCGCGAGGGCGCGGCTGCGACTGCGTCGGCTTTCGGCTGCCTCTTGCACGTTCTCCAGGGACAACCCGGGCCCTCGCCCGGGGTTGCGGCCCGGCATTCTGCCGTTCGCCGCGCCCGCGCAGGGTCCTGCCGGCGCCGCTGCACGATCCCACCCCGGTAGATTTGCCGACCGTGACCGAGAGCGCGCCATCGGATGAGGGCTTCATCCCCGCCGGCCTCGCGGCGCTGGGGATCGAAGCCGACGAGACCGACCTCGCGGTGATGGCCGCCTTCCACGGCCTGCTCTGGCCGCCGCTGGCCGAGCTGCTGGCGCTCGACACCGGGGACGTCGAGCCGGAGCGCTGCCCGGACCTCTCGCGAGGGCCGCGCCTATGAGCGAGCCGCTGGACATGGGCCTGCGCGCCCAGGCGGCGGCGATCGCCGCCGGCGAGGTCGACCCCGGCGAGCTGCTCGACGCCGCGCTGGCGCGGATCGAGGAGCGCAACCCCGCCCTCAACGCCGTCGTCGAGACCTTCCCCGAGCGCTCGCGCGAGATGCTCGCCGCGGCGCCGGCGGGGCCGCTGCACGGAGTGCCGCTGGTGATCAAGGACGAGTGGCCGCTGCCCTGGCGGGCGCAGCGCTTCGGCGCCGCCGAGCTGATGACGCCGACCGCGCCCGGCGAGTCCGGCCCCTACCGCGTTCTGCGCGACGCCGGCGCGACGATCGTCGGCGTCGGCAACATGCACGAGCTCGGCGCCGGCAGCACCGGCGCCCTCTCCTACTACGGCGCCGCGCACAATCCCTGGGACACCGAGCGCTGCCCCGGGGGCTCCTCGAGCGGCCCCGCCGCCGCGGTGGCCGGCCGTCTGGTCGCCGGCGCGGTCGGGGCCGACGGGCTCGGCTCGGTGCGCCTGCCCGCCGCCTACTGCGGCCTGACCGGTCTGAAGCCGACCTTCGGCCGCTCGGCGATGGAGGGCCACCACCTGGCGCCGATCACCAACCTGATCGTCTCCGGGCCGCTCTGCGCCGACGCCGGCGACTGCCGGCTGCTCGGCTCGGTCCTCTGCGGCGAAGAGCTCGCCGCCGGCGACGCCGCCGCCGGACTGCGGATCGGCGTCGTCCGCGACCCCGTCTCCGAGGACGTGACGCCCGAGGTGGCCGCCGCCTGTGAGGAGGCGGTCGAGGCGCTGCGCGCCGCGACCGGCGGCGAGCTGCGCGAGCTCGCGCTGCCCGACCTCGAGGCGGCGAGCCTGGCGGGGATCCTGATCATCAACTCCGAGGCGATGAGCGGGGCGACGCCGGAGAAGCTCAACCGGCTGAGCCCGGAGCTCAGCCCGATCGCCCGCGGCACGCTCAAGTACGCGATGCTGCTTCCGGCGGCGGCGGTCACGCAGGCGCAGCGCCTGCGCACGCTGATGCGCCGCCGACTCGCGGCGCTCTTCGCCGAGGTCGACGTCATCGCCTGGCCGACGGTCCCGGCGCCCGCGCCGCCGCTCGACGCGCCCGTGGTCGAGCTGCCCTCCGGCACGCGCTCCGCCGACCAGGCCAACGTGCGCGGCGCCGCGCTCGCCAACCTGACGGGGATCCCGGCGATCAGCATGCCGGTCGGCCTCAGCGAGGACGGCCTGCCGCTCGCCCTGCAGCTGCAGGGCGCCTGGGGCGCCGACGAGCTGCTGCTCGACGCCGCCGAGGCGCTGGAGCGCGCGAACGGCCGGCGCTGGGTCGACGCCGTGCCGCCGCTCGCCGAAGCCTCCGCGACGGAGGCGTAGTTGGCCGCCGCGGCCGCGATCTCGGTGCGGGGGCTGGAGCGCGCCTTCGACGACGTGCTCGCCGTGCGCGGCGTCGACATCGAGGTCGGCGAGGGCGAGATCTACGGCTTCCTCGGCCCCAACGGGGCGGGCAAGACGACGACCGTGCGGATGCTGACGACGCTGCTGCTGCCGACCGGTGGCCGGGCGACGGTGGCCGGCCACGACGTGGTCGCCGAAGCGCGCCAGGTGCGCGCCTCGATCGGCGTGGCGCTGCAGGAGGCCGCGCTCGATCCGCTGATGACCGGCCGCGAGCTGATCCGCCTGCAGGCGACGCTGCAGGGGCTGCCCGGCGCCGAGGGGCGCCGCCGCGCCGACGAACTGCTCGAACGGGTCGACCTCGCCGACGCCGCCGACCGCCGCGTCGGCGCCTACTCGGGCGGCATGCAGCGCCGCCTCGACCTGGCCGCGGCGCTGGTCCACGAGCCGCGCGTGCTCTTCCTCGACGAGCCGACGACCGGCCTCGACCCGGTCAGCCGCAAGACGATCTGGGAGGAGGTGCGGGCGCTCAACGACGGCGGCACGACGGTCTTCCTCACCACCCAGTACCTGGAGGAGGCCGACCAGCTCGCCGACAACGTCGGGATCATCGACAGCGGCACGATCGTCGCCGAAGGGACCCCGGCGGCGCTGAAGGCCGAGATCGGCGCCCCGCACGTCCGCCTGCAGCTGGAGGACGGCTCGATCGCCGAGGCGGAGGAGATCTGCCGCGGGATCGGCGCGCTGCTGCCGCCGGTCGACGGGAAGACCGTGCTGGTCGAGGTCGAGCACGGCGCCGCCGACATCCCGCGCGTCGTGCGGGCGCTCGACGAGGCGGGGATCGAGGTCGGCTCGCTGGAGCTCGTCCACCCCAGCCTCGACGACGTCTTCGTCGCCAAGACCGGGCATCACCTGGAGAAACAAAAAGTTCCGCCCGCTTCCTCTGCTCCCGCGAATGCCTAGCAGGGCGGATATGGAGGGGCATTCGCTCCCGCGGTCGGAAGCGGTCGGGCGTGCAAAGGGTTCTGCCAACCGTGTTCGGACCAATGCGCGGGTCGTTACCGCCTTGGGTGCCCGCTCGATCCGCCAGACCTTCCGCCGGCCGCAGCTGATGGCGCCGATCGTCGTCTTCCCGACGATCCTGCTGGCGATCCAGACCGGCGGCGCGGGCGGCGCGGTCGAACTGCCCGGCTTCCCGCCGGTGCAGAGCTTCCTCCAGTTCATGCTCGCCGGGGCGATGATGCAGTCGCTGATGCTGGCCGGCAACAGCGGCGGCATCGCGCTCGCCGTCGACATCGAGATGGGCTTCACCGACCGGCTCTTCGCGGCGCCGATCTCACGCTACGCGATCGTCCTCGGGCGGCTCGCCGGCACCGCGGCGCTCGGGCTCTTCGCCTCGCTCTGGTTCTTCGCGATCGGCCTGGTCTTCGGCGCCGAGATCGCCGGCGGCGTGCCGGGCGCCCTGCTGGCGATCGCCCTGGTCACCGTGACCGCGGCGGCGGTCGGCGGCGTCGGCGCGGCGATCGCCCTGCGCACCGGCAGCGCCAGCGTCGTCCAGGGGCTCTTCCCTCTGGTCCTCGTCGTGCTCTTCCTCTCCTCGGCCTTCTTCCCGGTCGAGCTGATGATCGAGCCGGCGAAGACGATCGCCGAATACAACCCCTTCAGCTTCATCGTCGAAGGGGTGCGCGAGCCGATCGTCTCCGGCGTCGACGCAACCGACACCGCGGAAGCCGTGCTGGCGATCGCCGGCATCGTCGTCATCGGCCTCGGGCTCAGCGCGCGGGCGCTGCGCCACCGGCTGCGGGCGGGCTGATGGAGGCGACCGCCGCACTCCCCGCCTGGCGCGTCAACCTGGCGACGATCGGGGCGCTGATGTCGCGGGCGAAGAACGAGCTGCTGCGCGTGCCGGGGGCGGCGATCCCCGGCGTGCTGGCGCCGACGATCTTCTTCCTCGGGTTGAACGGCGTCTTCGGCGCCCTGACCCAGCTGCAGGGCTTCGAAACCGGGGCGTACGAGAGCTTCATCGTGCCGGTCAGCATGCTCCAGGGGGCCGGCTTCACCGGCGCCGCGGCCGGCGTCAACATGGCCCGCGACATCGAGCAGGGCTGGCTCGACCGGCTGCTCGTCTCCCCCGCCCCGCGCTGGGTGCTGCTCGCGGGAACGGTGCTGGCGGCGAGCGCCCGGGCGCTGATCCCCGCCACCTTCGTGTTCGCGATCGCCCTGCCGCTCGGCGCCGGCTGGCCGGGGGTCGACGGGCTGCTCGTCACCTTCTTCATGGTCGCGGCGATGGCCGCCGTCGCCGCCTGCTGGGGCTCGATGCTGGCGCTGCGCTTCAAGAGCCAGTCGGCGGCGCCGTTGATGCAGGCGGGGATGATGGCGCTGATCCTGACGACGACCGCCTACGCGCCGCTGGCGCTGCTGCAGGGCTGGCTGGAGAAGGTCGCCCGCGTCAACCCGGTCACCCAGGTGGTCGAAGCGGCGCGCCAGGGTTTCGTCGGCGGCGTCAGCTGGGCCGACACCTGGCCCGGCCTGCTCGCCCTCGCCGGCCTGCTGCTCGTCCTCGGCGCCCTCGCCCTGCGCGAGATGCGCCGCACCGGCGCGTGAGCGTCAGCGAGATCGCGGAGCGGATGCTCCGGGCCAGCTGGCCCGAAGGCTCACGCGACGGCCGCGGCCCGATCCGCAGCTATTTGTAGCGATAGGTAATACGACCGCGATCCAGGTCGTACGGAGACAACTCGATCTTGACCCTGTCCCCCGGCAGGATGCGGATGTAGTGGCGGCGCATCTTGCCGGAGATGTGGCCGAGCACCTCGTGCCCGTTGTCGAGCTTGACCCGGAACATCGTGTTGGGGAGGGCCTCGGTGATCTCGCCCTCCATCTCGATCTTCTCCTCTTTGGCCATGCGCGCGGGAGCGTATACGACCCCCAGGGCGAAGGTCAGCCGCGCAGGCTGCGCGCCCGCTCGATTGCCTGCTCGCGCGTGCTCACCTCGCCCGCGTAACGGGCCGCCTCGAGCTCCCGCATCAGGTCGCCCAGCTCCGGCCCGGGGGCGATCCCCAGCTCACGCGCCAGCTCATCGCCCCGCACGAGCGGCGCCGGCGGGCCGTCGCGACGCCAGTCGAGCGCCGCGCCGAGCATTTCCCTGGCCAGGTCGAGGTGGGCCTGGATCGCCTCCTCGGTGGCGAAGGGGCCGCCGCCGCGGGCCGAGAGCCGGTCGGCGACGGTCAGCAGGGTCACGTCGGCGGCGACCGGCTGCGTCGCCCGCAGGTACTCGTGCACGCGGCGCGGCGGCAGCGGTGCCTCGTGCACCATGAAGCCGAGCCGCAGGTGGTGCCGCGTCAGCGCCTGTAGGTGGCGGGTCAGCCTGCCGCTCGCCCGCAGGCGGCGGCAGATACCGCCGATCGCCTCGGCGCCGACCGAGTCGTGGCCGACGAAGGTGACCCAGCCGTCGCGCTCACCCTTCGTCTGCGGCTTGGCGATGTCGTGGAAGAGCGCGCCGAAGCGCAGCGCCGTGCCGCGCGTCATCTCGTCGGCGAGCGGCTCGGCGAGCAACGCCCGCGCCTCGGCGGCGCGCCCGCCGGCGAAGCGCTCGAGGCCGGCCTCGACCTCGAGCGTGCGCTCGAGCACGGCGAGCGTGTGCCCGAGCACGTCGAGGTGGTGGTTCGGTCCCTGCTCGACCCCGCGCAGCGCCTCGACCTCCGGCAGCACGACGGCGGTCAGCCCCAGCTCGTCGAGCAGCGCGAGACCGCGCAGCGGGTCGGGCCCGCCGAGCAGGCGGCGCAGCTCGGCGAGCTGCCGCTCCCCGGCCGGCTCGGCGGCGAGCGCGGCCTGCGAGCGGGCGAGCGAGGCGGTCTCGGGGTCGAGCTCGAGCCCCAGGTCGGCGGCGAGGCGGGCGGCGCGCAGCAGGCGCAGCGGGTCCTCGCGGAAGGCCCCCTCGCCGACCGCGCGCAGCCGCCGGCGCTCGAGGTCGGCGACGCCGCCGAAGGGGTCGATCGGCTCGCCGCCGGCGAGCGGCACGGCGACGGCGCCGAGCGTGAAGTCGCGCGCCGCCAGGTCGGCCTCGATCGTCTCCCCGCGCAGCGCGGTCGCGTCGACCTGCCAGGAGCGGTCGCGGGCGACCGCGCGCCAGGTCGCGAACTCGGCCGAGAGCTCGAAGGCGAAGCCCTCGTTCGAGTCGGCGACCAGCTTCGCGGCGCGCTCCGGGTCGCCGCCGACGGCGAGGTCGAGGTCGGTGACCTCGCGCCCCAGCGCCGCGTCGCGCAGCGCCCCGCCGGCGATCCAGACGTCCGGCTCGCCGGCCAGCGCCCGCCGCGCCAGGCCGACCAGGGGCGCCGCGTCGAGGCGTTCGGCGAGGGTCACGCCCGCACCCTCGGCACGCGGGCCGAGATGCCGCAGGTGACCTCGTAGTTGATCGTCCCCAGCCGGCGGGCGAGGTCCTCGGCGAGGATCGCCTCGTCTCCCTGGGCGCCGATCAGCACCGCCTCGGCGCCCGGCTCGACCCCGGCGCCGGGCCCGAGGTCGACGGTGACGTTGTCCATCGAGACCGTGCCGACGAGCGGGTGGCGGCGGCCGCCGATCAGCACCTCGGCGGCGTTGGAGAGGCCGCGGCGGACGCCGTCGCCGTAGCCGAGCGGCAGCACCCCGACGCGGGTGTCGCGCCCGGCCCGCCAGGTGCGGCCGTAGCCGGCGCTGTCGCCGGCGGCGAAGTCCTTCACGTCGGCGACGTAGGAGCGCAGCGAGAGGGCGGGGCGCAGCCCGCGCGGCGCCGGGTCGTCCTGGAAGGGGTCGAGGCCGTAGATCGCGACGCCGCAGCGCGCCATGTCGAAGTGGGCGCGGCGGTCGCGGAACACGGCGGCGCTGTTGGCGGCGTGTACGAGGACGCCGGGGACCGCCTCGCGCGCCGCCTCGGCGAGGGCCGTGAAGCGGTCGAGCTGCGCCTCGAAGAAGCCTTCGTCGGCGCCCGGTTCGTCGGCGGTGGCGAAGTGGGTCCAGACGCCGGCCGGCTCGAGGTGGGGGCTCTCGGCGCAGGCGCGGAGCAGGGCGAGAACCTCGCCGACGTCGCGGTTGCCGAGTCTGCCCATGCCGCTGTCGTACTTGACGTGGACCCGCGCCGGGCGGCCGTGCGCGCGGGCTCGCTCCGCCGTCAGCTCGAGGAAGCCCCGTCGCCAGACCGAGACCTCGGAGCCGGCCTGCAGCGCCGTGTCCAGCTCCGGCGGCGCCAGCGCCCCCATCGTCAGCAGCGGCACGTGGGCGAAGCTGCGACCCAGCCGCGCCGCCTCGCCCGCGGTCGCCACCGCCAGGCGCGTCGCGCCGCCGGCGAGCGCCGCCTCGGCGCAGGCCCCCTCGCCGTGGCCGTAGGCGTCGGCCTTGACCACCGCGCAGAGCTCGGCCTCCCCCAGCTCGGCCTTCAGCCGCGCGCAGTTGTCGCGCACGGCGCCGGCGTCGATCCGGGCGACCGCCCGCTCCACGCTCAGTCCTCGACGAGCGCGGCCAGCGCGTCGGCCCGCGTGACCATCCCCGCCAGGCGGCCGTCCTCGTCGACCACGGGCAGGTGGTTGTGGTGCGAGTCGGCGATCTTCCTGGCCACGTTCTCGGCGCTGGTGTAGTCCTTGACGACGACCGGGTCGGCCGTCATCAGCTCCGAGACCTTCGTCGCGAAGGCCTTGTCGAGCCGCTTCTCGAAGCCCTTCATCGAGCCGACGAAGACGATCCCGCCCATGATGTTCAGGTAGTGCGGCAGGTGCAGGTCCGACTGCTCTTCGCTGAGCACGAGGTCGGACTCGCTGACGATCCCGACCACGCGGCGGTCCTCGTCGACGACCGGGATCGCGCCCTTGTCGGTCTGCGCGAGCAGCTCGACCGCGCCGCGCGCGTCGGCGTCGGGCGCGACGCTCGGCACGGAGCCGTCCATGATCTCGGCTGCGGTCTTCATGCAGGGGCGAGGTTATTCGACCCAGCGGACCGGCGCTGCCGACTTTGACCACACCCCGGTGTGGAAAAAGCCGACTACGTGGGCTACAGCCGCAGGCCGACGGCGATCGAGTCGATGACGTCGGTCGCGATCACCGACTCGGCGGCGCCGATCCGGGACGCGGCGTCGCGGCCGGCGCGGGCGTGGGCGTAGACCGCCGCGCAGGCGGCCGCGAAGGGCTCGAGCCCGCGCGCGAGCATCGCCGCGGCGATCCCGGAGAGCACGTCGCCGGTGCCGGCGGTGGCGAGCGCCGGGGCGGAGAGCGCGTTGACGGCGACCCGCTCGCCGTCGGTGACGATCGTGTCGTCGCCCTTCAGCACGACCACGGCGCCGGCGGCCCGGGCCGCTTCGCGCGCCACGGCGAGTCGGTGGGCGTCGATCTCGCCCGGGTCCCGCGCGAGCAACCGCCCGAGCTCGCCGGCATGCGGGGTGAGCACGGTCGGCGCCTCGCGCGCCGCGATCGGCCCGAGCTCGCCGGCGAAGGCGTTGAGGCCGTCGGCGTCGAGCACCAGCGGCGCCTCGATCCGGGCGACCGCCTCCCGGGCGAGCTCGACCGAGCCGGGGTCGCGGCCCAGGCCCGGCCCGAAGACGCCGGCGGCGGCGCGCTCGAAGGCCCCCAGCAGCGGCTTCAGCGACGCCGGCGCGAGGCAGCCGTCGCCGCCGGGGCAGCCGACCGACATCACCTCCGGCTGGCCGGCCTCGAAGACCGGCTCGAGGTCGGCGGGCACGGCGACGGTCGCGTAGCCGGCGCCGGCGCGGATCGCCGCCCGCGAGGACATCCGCACCGCGCCCGTCAACCCGCGCGAGCCGCCGGCGACCGTCACCTGCCCGGAGCTGAACTTGGTCGAGCGCGGGCCGCGGCGCGGCGCCAGCTCCAGCACCCCCGGGCCGATGACGCCGCCGGCCGGCGTGCCCGGGGCGCCCGCCGGGATCCCGATCGGCGCCACCCGCAGCTCGCCGGTGTTCCACTTGCCGGGGGCGACGCGGTGGCCGAGCTTGGCCGCGTGGAAGCTGACCGTCAGGTCCGCCTCGACCGCGGCCCCCGTCGCCTCGCCGCTGGAGGCGTCGACGCCGGAGGCGACGTCGCAGGCGACGACCGGGGCGCCACAGGCGCCGATCGCCTCGATCGCGCCCAGCGCCGGCTCGCGCGGCTCGCCGGCGAAGCCGGTGCCGAAGGTCGCATCGACGACCGCGCCCGAGCCGGCCAGGCGCGCGGCGAGGTCGCCGGCGGCGTGCTCGGCCTCGCAACGCTCCAGGTTGGCGGCTGCGTCGCCGCTCAGCTGATCCGCCGGCCAGAGCAGCAGCGCCTCGACCTCGAACCCGGCCTCGGCCAGGTACCGCGCCGCGACCAGTCCGTCGCCGGCGTTGTTGCCCTTGCCGCAGACGACCCGCACGGGCCCGTCCGGCGCCAGCTCGCCGACCGCCTCGGCCACGGCCCTCCCGGCCGCCTCCATCAACTCCAGCGAGGGCACCCCCTGCTCCTCGATCGCCCAGCGATCGACCGCGCGCATCCCGTCGGCGTCGTAGAGGGGCTCGAGCCAGGGCTCCATCGCACCCCAGCCTAGCCGCGGGCGGGAGCTACTTCAGGCCGACGATCAGCTTCGCCGTCGCCAGTTCGCCCTGGGTGGCGCTGCCGAGGGCGAGGAATTCGATGCTCTTCAGGTACCGCTTCGCCTTCCTGAAGCCTTCATCGGAGCCCGGGATCAGCGCGTCGGCGAGCTTCAGCGCGGCGGGGCCGTCGGCGAAGCCGCCGATCGGCGTGTCACCCAGGGAGGAGACCGCGGCTTCGTAGGCGGGGTCTTCGGAGAGCGTCCCACCGTTGCCCGAGCCGCTGGTCAGGCCGGCCAGCGTCTGCGGCAGGCCGTAGCCGATCGCCAGCCTGCCCTGCTTCGCCGCGACGACGAGCGGCTTTTCGCCCAGTTCGTCGCTGCGGATCGAGAAGCCGCTGTATTTGCCGCTCAGCGCGGTCACCCCGCGCACGTTCACCTGCCGCAGCAGCACACCGACTTTGGCGATCGCCTTGGTCACCGCGTCGCCCGTCGTGCTCACCACCAGCGCGCCGCCGAGGGCCCGCTGGTCGGCGCCGGCGGCGAACACGGCGGCTTCCTGCAGCGATTCGACGATCGCTTCGAGGTCGACGCCGAACTGCTTCAGCCCCTTCTTCAGCTGACCGGGCGGCACCGTGCCCGAGACCCCTTCTTCGTCGAGGCTGTCGAGCAGTTCGCTCAGCTGTTCGCCGTAGCCGGACACGGCGAAGCCCGCGAAGGCGTCGCCGGGCATTTCGCCCAGCAGCTTCGAGGCGTCGCCGGTCGGCGCTTCCTCGCCGCCGAGGTCGCTGCTCAGCTCGACCGCGACCTGTTCGGAGCCGGGGAGGATCGAGGCGACGGCGGTCGCTTCGCTGGGGTCGATGCCGGCGTTCTGGAGGACTTCGCGCGCGCTCGGGTCGATCTGGCCGCCGTTCTGCGCGATCAGCTTGCCGACGTCGACGTAGACGTCGGCGAGGCTGCCGTCGGAGGCCGCAGAGATCGCGTTGGCGAAGGTGTCTTCGCCCGCCAGCGCTTCGCCTTCGGCGGCTGCTTCGACTTCCTTGAGGAGCTTGCGGTCTTCGGCGATCACGAGGAAGTCGCCGACCATGCCCGCGACGTTGCCGCCCTTCCCCGCCTCTTCGTGCTTTTCGACGAACCGTTGGGTCGCCTCGGCGTCGGTCGATTCGACGATCACACCGGTGCCGGTGAGGTCTTCGCCTTCGAGCCGCTCGAAGAAGACGGCGCCGCGCTCGCCCAGCCACGGTTCGACTTCCTTCGCGAAGTCGACCGGCTCGCCTTCCTTCTTCGCTTCGCCTTCCAGTTCTTCGACGATCAGGTCGCCGAGGTTGCCGACGCCCGCGACCCGCTTGGCGATCGCGTCGACGTTCGCCTTCAGCTCCCCTTCCGGCCGCAGCGTGCCTTCGACGAAGACCGGCGTGCCGGGCGGAGCCAGGCTCGCCAGGTCGGAGCCGGAGGAGCTGCCTCCGCAACCGGCGATCAGGGCGACCGTGGCGGCGGCGGCGAGCGCCGCGATGAGCAGACGAGGCTTCATGCGGCCCGGCATCCTACAGACGCCACGGACAGAAGCTCACTCGACGGTGACGGTCTTCGCCAGGTTGCGCGGCTGGTCGACGTTGAGGCCGCGCCCGCGGGCGATGTCGTAGGCGAGCAGCTGCAACGGCAGGATCGCCAGGATCGGCTGCAGGATCCAGTCGCTCGCCGCGACCTCGATCGTCTGCTCGGCGACCGCGGCGGCCCGCTCGTCGCCCGCGGTGACCACGGCGATCGTGTGCGCGCCGCGCGCCCGCACCTCTTCGACGTTGGAGAGCACCTTGCCGAGCACCGGGCTCTCGGTGGCGACGCAGACGACCGGCGTCGACTCGTCGAGCAGGGCGATCGGGCCGTGCTTCATCTCGCCCGCCGCGTAGGCGTCGGTCGGGATGTAGGAGACCTCCTTCAGCTTCAGCGCCCCCTCGAGGCAGACCGGCAGGCCGATGTGGCGGCCGAGGTAGAGGAAGAAGCCCTCCTCGCCGTGCGTCGCGGCGATCTCGCGCACGCGCTCCTCGCAGCCCTCGATCGTCGCCTCGACCTTCGAGGGCAGCGCCTTCATCTCGGCGACCAGCTCGGCCAGGCGGGCCGGCGGCAGCGTCCCGCGCAGCTCGGCCAGCCGCAGCCCCAGCAGGTACATCGCCGCGACCTGGGCGACGAAGGTCTTGGTCGCGGCGACGCTGATCTCCATGCCGCTGCGGGTGTAGAGGACGGCGTCGGCGTCGCGGGTCGCCTGGCTGCCCATGATGTTGGTGAGCGCGAGCACCGTGGCGCCGCGTTCGCGGGCCAGCCGCATCGCCGCCAGGGTGTCCGCGGTCTCGCCCGACTGGGTGATCCCGATCACCAGGTCGCCGGGGCCGACCACCGGGTTGCGGTAGCGGTACTCGGAGGCGATGTCCATTTCGACCGGCACGCGCGCCCATTCCTCGATCGCGTAGCGGCCGACCAGGCCGGCGTGGTAGGAGGTGCCGGCGGCGACGATCACGATCCGCCACAGGTCGCGCAGGAACTCGTCGGCGAGGCCGATCTCGGCGAGGTCGACGCCGCCCTCGGCGGGCAGGCGGTCGGCGATCGTTTCGGCGACCGCGTCGGCCTGTTCGTGGATCTCCTTCAGCATGAAGGTCTCGTAGCCCGCCTTCTCGGCGGCGGCCTCGTCCCAGTCGACCTCTTCCGGCGCCCGCTCGACCGGGTTGCCGGCGGCGTCGGTTATCCGCACGCCGCCGGCGTCGATCGTCACCACCTCGTCGTTTTCGACCATCAGCGCGCACCGCGTCTCGGCGAGGAAGGCGGGAATCGCCGAGGCGAGGAAGCTCTCGCCGTCGCCGATCCCGGCGACCAGCGGGCACTCCTTGCGCGCGCCCACCAGCAGGCCGGGCTGGTCGGCGTGCATGGCGACGAACGAGTAGTGGCCGCGCAGCTCGGCGAAGGCGGCCCGCACGGCGGCGGTCAGGTCGCTGTCGTAGTGGCTCGAGATCAGGTGGGCGACGACCTCGGCGTCGGTCTCGGAGCTGAACCCGTGGCCCTCGGCCTCGATCCGCCTCTGCAGCTCGGCGTGGTTCTCGACGATCCCGTTGAGCACGATGTGGACGCGGTCGGAGCTGTCGCTGTGCGGGTGCGCGTTCTCCTCGGTGACCCGGCCGTGCGTGGCCCACCGCGTGTGCGCGATCCCGGTCGTCGCCGGCGCCGTCGCCACGGCGACGCCCCCCTCCGCGTCGCGCCGCTCGATCGCCGCCCGCAGGTTGGCCAGGTTGCCGACCGCCCGCACGCTCTCCACCCGCCCGTCCTCGATCGTCGAGACCCCGGCCGAGTCGTAGCCGCGGTATTCGAGCTTTTCCAGCCCGGCGACGAGGATGTCCCGGCAGGGCCGCGCCCCCACGTATCCGACGATTCCGCACATGAAGGCGGTTAAGGGTAGACGGCCGGGCGCTTCAGGCCAGTTCCCGGCGCACCAGGTCCGCGAGGCGCCCGCAGACCGCGTCGGCCTCCGCGGCGGTCGGGGCCTCGGCCATCACGCGGACCAGCGGCTCGGTGCCGGAGGGCCGCAGGAGGACGCGGCCGCGGCCCTCGAGCTCCGCTCCCTCGTGCTCGACCGCGTCCCAGACGGCGGTAGCGCCGGCGATCGCCTCGCGGTCGGCGACCTCGACGTTGACCAGCTTCTGCGGCAGCTTCTCCATCGCCTCGACCGCGGTGAGGTCGCGGTCGCCGAGCTCGCGCATCGTCATCAGCGCGGCGGCGACGCCGTCGCCGGTCGCGGCGAAGCGCATGTCGATGATGTGGCCGGACTGCTCGCCGCCGATCGCCCACCCGCGCCTGCGCAGCTCCCCGAGCACGTGGCGGTCGCCGACGCTGGTCGTCGCGACCTCGATCCCCTCCCCCGCCATCGCCTGGTGGAAGCCGTAGTTGCTCATCACGGTCACCGCGACGCCGCCGCCGAGCTCGCCGCGCGCCGCCTGGCCGCGGGCCAGCAGCGCGATCAGCTCGTCGCCGTCGTGGGCGCGGCCCGTGCCGTCGACGGCCAGCACCCGGTCGCCGTCGCCGTCGAAGGCGAAGCCGACCGCGGCGTCCGAGGAGGCGACGTGCGCGGCCAGGTTGTCGAGGTGGGTCGAGCCGCAGCCGTCGTTGATGTTGCGCCCGTCGGGCTCGACCGCGATCGCCTCGACCTCGGCGCCGAGCCGCTCGAAGATCGCCGGCGCGACCCGGAAGGTCGCCCCGTTTGCGCAGTCGAGCGCCACCCTGACGCCGGAGAGGTCGAGCGGAAACGCCGCCTGCAGCGCCCGCAGGTAGTCCTCTTCCCCGCCGGCCAGCTCCCGCACCCGGCCGAACCCGACCGCCGTAGAGGTTTGTGCCGCTATGCGATCGGAACCTCTACGGCGCTCGGCGAGCTGGGCCTCGATCCGAGCCTCGGTCGCGTCGTCGAGCTTGCTGCCGTTCGCGCCGAAGAACTTGATCCCGTTGTCCTTGAACGGGTTGTGCGAGGCGGAGACGACCGCGGCCAGGTCGAGGCCGAGCTTGCGGACCAGGACCGCCGCGGCGGGCGTGGGCAGGACGCCGGCGCAGAAGGCATCCCCCCCGGCCTCGGCGACGCCGGCGGCCAGCGCCGATTCCAGCATCGGCCCCGACTCGCGCGTGTCGCGCACGATCAAGGCCTGCGGCCGCTCGACCTCCAGCGATTCCGTCGCGGCTCGACCGAGCGAAAGAGCCAACTCGGCGGTTAGGAACGTCCCAGCCTCGCCCCTGACGCCATCCGTCCCGAAGAGCTTTCTCATTGTCGTATTGCCCATTCCAAGTGCTGAGGCGAGCGAAAATCAAGTCTGGCTAGGACGCAGGGAGGCCGGCGCCGGGAGCGCACAAGTTAGTGCGTGACCAAGCCGGCCGACCGAGGACAACGCCAGACGCGGATTTGCAGCCGCCTCAGCGCTTGGAGAACTGCGGGCGCTTTCTGGCCTTCTTCAGACCGGCCTTGCGACGCTCCTTGGCGCGCGCGTCGCGGGTCAGGAAGCCGCGCCGCTTGAGCTCGCCGCGCAACTCCGGGTCGACCTCGGTCAGCGCCCGGGCGACGCCGTGGCGGACGGCGCCGGCCTGGCCGCTGATGCCGCCCCCGTGCACGCGGACGCGAACGTCGACGCTGCCCTCGTAGCCGGTGGTGGCCAGCGGCTGGCGGGCGGTCGTCTGGTGCAGCGGGCGGGGGAAGAACTCCTCGATCGGACGACCGTTGACGACGAAGGCGCCGCTACCCGGCAGCAGGGTGACGCGGGCGATCGCGTGCTTGCGTTTGCCCGTCGCCAGGTAGCGCGAGTCGCCTTCCATCTTGGCCGGAGCGCGGCTGGCCGCCTGCTCCTCCGCCTCGGACGCCGCGGCCAGCGCCGCCTCGCGCTCGCGCCGCTCCTCCTCTTCGGCTTCCCGCCGCGCCTGCTCTTCGGCGCTCAGCGGCCGCTCCTCCGGCTCGACCGCGATCGGCTCGAGGTCGGCGCCGGGGATGGCGTCCTTCTTCTTCTCCGCTTCGGGGGCGGGCTCCGGCTCGGGGGCCTCGGCAACGGGAGCCTGCTCCTCGGGCGGGGGCTCCGCAGCCGGGGTCTCCTCGGGCGGCTGCTCTTCGGAAGTCTCTTGGTCCTGCGGCTCGTCTGCCATCACTTGATCTCCATCGGCTGTGGTTTCTGCGCCGCGTGCGGGTGGTCCGGGCCGGCGTACACCTTGAGCTTGGTCAGCTGCTTGCGGGCCAGGCGGTTGCGGGGGAGCATCCCCTTCACCGCCTTGCGGATCACCTCCTCGGGGCGGCGGTCGAGCATCTCGGCGAGGGTGCGGGACTTGATCCCGCCCGGGTAGCCGGAGTGGCGCCAGTAGCGCTTCTGCTCCAGCTTGTTCCCGGTCACCCTGATCTTCTCCGCGTTGACGACGACGACGAAGTCGCCGGTGTCGACGTGCGGCGTGTACTCGGGCTTGCGCTTGCCGCGCAGGGCGTCGGCGATGCGCGTCGCCAGCCGGCCCAGGGTCTGCCCCTCGGCGTCGACGATCAGCCAGTCGCGCTGGCGGTCGGTTGGCTTTGCGACGTAGGTCTTCATCAGAGAAAAGCCGCGGGGGGAGCCCCAGCGGCCCCGGGATCATAGCCGCCGAGCGGAGTTGGCGCGCGCCTGCCGGGAGGGCTCATATTGAGAATAAGTCTCATTATCTGATAGCGTCCCGGTCATGGGCTGGGCCGAGATCGCGATGCGTCGCCTCGACGAGGCCGGTTACCGCAGCGGCGCCGCGCGGCGCGCGGTGATCGAGCTGCTGGCAGGCGAGCCCTGCGCGCTGACCGCGCTGGAGATCGACCGGCGGCTCGAGTCGGTCGGCCGCGCCAGCGTCTACCGCACGCTCGACCAGCTCGAGGGCCTGCACCTCGTGCAGCGGGTCGAGACCGGCGGCGAGGCGGCGGGCTACGAGCGGATCGACCCCGGCGGGCACCACCACCATCTCGTCTGCGAGGACTGCGGCCGGATCTCCCCCTTCGCCGACCCTTCGCTGGAGCGGGCGATCGAGGCGGTCAGCCGCGCCGCCGAGTTCGAGGTGGCGGCACATGACGTGACCCTGCGCGGCCGCTGCCCGGACTGCAAGACGGCGGCCTGAGGAGACGCGTGCCAGCCGTCGCCATCCCCCTCGCCTGCCTCACCGTGGTCGCGACGTTCGTCGGCGGCCGGGTCGCGCTGCGCCTCTCGCACGCGCTGCCGACGGTGATCGCGCTGACCGGGGGCGTGGTCGTCGCCGTCGCCCTCTTCGACGTCCTGCCGGAGGGAATCGACATCGTCGGCGACGCGAACAGGGCGACGGCGCTGGTCGCGGTCGGCTTCCTCGCCTTCTTCTTCGCCGAGCGGGCGCTCGTCCTGCACCACCGCGACGAGGCCGACGAGGCGCGGGGGCACTCGCGGGTCGGCGTGCTCGGCGCGCTCGGGCTCTCGATCCACAGCTTCGTCGACGGCCTCGGGATCGGCCTCGCATTCAGCCTCAACTCGACCACCGGCCTGCTCGTCTTCGTCGCCGTGATCAGCCACGACTTCGCCGACGGCCTCAACACGGTGAGCTTCGTGCTCCGCCAGTCGGGCGACCGGCGCCAGGCCGCGCGCTGGCTGCGCGTCGACGCGATCGCGCCGCTGCTCGGCGCGATCGTCGGCTCCTTCGCCGGCATCCCCGAGTCGGCGCTCGGGTACATCCTCTGTGTCTACAGCGGCTTCTTCCTCTACATGGGAGCGACGGACCTGCTGCCTCAGGCGCACGCCAGCGGCTCGTGGAGCAAAGTCGGCCTGACGGCCTCGGGCTTCGCCGCGATCTTCGTCATCACCCGCCTCGCCGGCGTCTGAGAGTCCATCGCCGCTCGCCGAGCTCGAGCAGGGCCAGGGCGAGCGCCACCGGCACGGTCGCCGGCAGCGTGTCCACAGCGAGGAAGAGCAGGTCGAACCCGAGCCCCAGCCCGAGCACCAACCCCGCCCCAAGAAGCTGCCGACGGGCCGATAAGTCCGCTCGGAGCGGACTTATCGGCCCGTCGGCGTCCGGGAGGGCGAGGAGGCAGCCGAGGACGGCGGCGACGAAGAGGTCGCCGAAGCCCATCGTTGCGCTGCCGAAGTGGACGACCTGCAGGCGCGGGAGGCCGCTCGGGCCGGCGGCGCTGAGCACCGCGTTGGGGCCCTGCAGCAGATCGGCGGCGACGAACCAGACGTCGACCGCCGCCATCGCGTAGACCCCCCGCTTCAGCCAGCGGGCCGGCGCGACCGAGGCGAGCAGCCAGCCGAGCCCGATGCAGCCGAGCCCGCTCAGCGCCGTCGCCGCCGCCTGCCCGAGCAGCGCCCCCGGGGCCGCCCAGGCGATCAGGAAGAGCGGCGGCACGGCCGCCGCCCACTCGGCGCGCGCGCCGTGCACGAGCCGCGCGAGCGCGAGCGCGGCGAAGGCCGGCACAGCGAACAGCGCCAGCCACGACAGCGCGGTCGCCGATTCGCCCCGCCAGGCGACGATCGCGATCACGACGACGATCGACCCGGCCGGAACCAGCGCCCACCAGGGGCTGCGAAACCGATCCAGCCAAGGCAGGCGCCAGGCCCGCGGCAGCGCCACCAGCGCCGCCTGCACAAGGCTGAGGGTCGCTATCGAGACCGCAAACGGCATCCCGGCCTCCTTCCGCTGCGAGTTATGCCTCTTATAGAGGGATAACTAACAGTGGAAGCGGTTTACTCCCACTCGATGGTGGCTGGGGGCTTGGAGGAGATATCGAGCGCTACGCGGTTGACGTCGCGGATCTCGTTGATGATCCGGTTGGAGACCTTCTCCAGCAGGTCGTAGGGCAGGCGCGCCCAGTCGGCGGTCATCGCGTCGTCGGAGGTGACGGCGCGGATCACGATCGGGTAGGCGTAGGTGCGGCCGTCGCCCTGGACGCCGACCGAGCGCACGACCGGCAGCACGCAGAACGACTGCCAGAGCCGGCGGTAGAGCTCGGCGGCGCGGATCTCCTCCTGCAGGATCGCGTCGGCGGCGCGCAGGATGTCGAGCCGCTCCCTCGTCACCTCGCCGCCGACGATGCGGATCGCCAGCCCCGGGCCCGGGAAGGGCTGGCGCCAGACCATGCGCTCGGGCAGGCCGAGCTCGGCGCCGACCGCGCGCACCTCGTCCTTGAACAGCATCCGCAGCGGCTCGACCAGCTCGAACTCGAGGTCCTCGGGCAGGCCGCCGACGTTGTGATGGGACTTGATCGTGTCGGCGGCGTCTGAGCCGCCGGACTCGATCACGTCGGAGTACAGCGTCCCCTGCACGAGGTAGGCGGCGTCCTCGAGCTTCGCCGCCTCCTCCTCGAAGACGCGGATGAACTCCTCGCCGATGACCTTGCGCTTGCGCTCCGGCTCGTCGGCGCCGGCGAGCCTGGCGAGGAAGCGCTCCTCGGCGTCGACGTGGACCAGCGGGATGCCGAACTGGCCGAACGCCTCGACCACCTGCTCGGCCTCGTTCAGCCGCATCAGGCCGTGGTCGACGAAGACGCAGGTGAGCTGGTCGCCGATCGCCCTGTGCACGAGCAGCGCCGCGACCGAGGAGTCGACGCCGCCGGAGAGCCCGCAGATCACGCGGCCCTCGCCCACCTGGGCGCGGATCGCCGCGACCTGCTCGGCGATCACCGACTCGGCCGACCACTGCTCCTCGCAGCCGGCAATCTCACGCAGGAAGCGGGTCAGCACCTCGGTGCCGTACGGCGTGTGGACGACCTCGGGGTGGAACTGGATCCCGTAGAGGCCGCGGTCGGGCGCCTCGCAGGCGGCGACCGGCGAGGCCGGCGTCGAGGCCAGGGCGGTGAACCCGGGCGGCGGCTCGAACACCGAGTCGCGGTGGCTCATCCAGCAGCTCTGCTCCTCCGGCAGCCCCGCCAGCAGCCGCCCGCCGGCGTTGCGCAGGGTCAGATCGGCGCGCCCGAACTCCCCCGACTCCGCGCCTTCCACCTTCCCCCCCAGCGACTTCACCATCGCCTGCATCCCGTAACAGATGCCGAGTATGGGGATCCCGAGGTCCAACAACTCGGTCGGGAATGCGGGCGCCCCGGGCTCATATACGGACGCGGGCCCGCCCGAAAGCACCAATCCCTTGGGTTTCCGCTCCTTGATCGCCTCAACAGGCGTGGTCGCCGGCAACAACTCCGAGAACACCCCGCATTCCCGAATCCGCCTGGCGATCAGCTGCGAGTACTGGCCCCCGAAATCAAGAACCAGAACCTCCTCCAAGACATGGGCTCCACCGGGCGCCATCTCCGACGCCTCGGAAGTCGGCGTTTTCAGCGCCTCGCTCACGCTCCTGCCGGGGGGTCAGTCATCCGCGACGCCCACACCCGCCGACACCGCGGCGCGCCCGTTGGAGCCCATGCCCACGGCCTGTTCGGTCTGCAGCTTCTTGCCCTCGCTCATCAGCGCCGGCGCGACCATCACCTCGGCCCGCTGGAAGGAGCGGATGTCCTCGTAGCCGGTCGTCGCCATCGACGTTTTCAGCGCCCCCATCAGGTTGAAGGTGCCGTCGTTCTCCTGCGCCGGGCCGAGCAGGATCTGCTCCATCGTCCCGTCCTGCTTGGTCGAGACGCGCGTGCCGCGCGGCAGCGAGGGATGGAAGGTCGCCATCCCCCAGTGGAAGCCGCGACCCGGCGCCTCCTTGGCGCGCGCCAGCGGCGAGCCGACCATCACCGAGTCGGCGCCCACCGCGATCGCCTTGGAGACGTCGCCGCCGGTGCGCATGCCGCCGTCGGCGATCACGTTGACGTACTCGCCGGTCTCCAGCATGTGCTGCGAGCGGGCCGCCGCCACGTCGGCGATCGCCGTCGCCTGCGGCACGCCGATGCCGAGCACGCCGCGCGTGGTGCAGGCGGCGCCCGGGCCGACGCCGACCAGCACGCCGACCGCGCCGGTCCGCATCAGGTGCAGGCCGGTCGAGTAGGAGGCGCAGCCGCCGACCACCGTCGGCACCGGCACTTCGGAGATGAACTCCTTCAGGTTGAGCGGCTCGACCGTGGTCGAGACGTGTTCGGCGGAGATCACCGTGCCCTGGATGACCAGGATGTCGATCCCGGCCTCGACCGCGATCTCGTAGTAGTCGCGCACTTTCTGCGGCGTCAGCGAGCCGCAGGCGACCGCGCCGCGGTCCTTGATCTCCTGCATCCGCCGCCCGATCAGCTCGGGCTTGACCGGCTCGGTGTAGATCTCCTGCATGATCCGCGTCGCCTGCTGCACCGGCGCGGCGGCGATCTTCTCGAGCTGCTCCTCGGCGTTCTCGAAGCGGGTCCAGATGCCCTCGAGGTTGAGCACCCCGAGGCCGCCGAGCTCGTTGACGAGCACCGCGGTGTCGGGGCTGACCACGCCGTCCATCGCCGAGGCGACGAGCGGCAGCTCGAAGCGGTACGGGCCGAGGGTCCAGCTGACGTCTATGTCGTCGGGATCGCGGGTGCGGCGCGACGGGACGATCGCGATGTCGTCGAATCCGTAGGCGCGCCGCCCCTTCTTGCCGCGACCGATATCGATCTCCAAATCAGTCCTCCAGGCGGGATGGCGGTTGAAACAGTGAGCCTACACTTCCGCGTGGACCTCAACCTCTTGGACCTCGACCTCGTCGAGCAGCCGCTCGACGCGGCGGCGGTCGACGGTGCCGGCGCCGAAGTGCTGCGTCGACTCCGCCCCGCAGGCGACCCCGTAGGCGAGGCACTCGGCCGGCTCGCGGCCGTCGTAGAGGCCGGCGGCGTAGCCGGCGAGGAAGGCGTCGCCGGAGCCGACGGTCGAGACCGGCTCGAGCGGCCGCGTGCGCACCTCGACCACCCGCCGCTCCTGTCCCTGGCCGACCACGGCGATGCAGCCGTCCGGCCGCGTGATCGCCGCTTCGCCGGCCCCCAGCCGGACCAGCTCCGAGAGCCCGTGGACGAAGTCCTCGCTGTCGCCGAACTCCTGCCCGACCAGCTCCTCGGCCTCGCGCTCGTTCGGCGTGACGACGGAGGCGCCGGCGCGGATCCCCGCCAGCATCGGCTCGCCCTCGGAGTCGAGGATCGTCTTCACGCCGGACTCGCGCAGGTCCTCGACCAGGCGCGCGTAGAGCTCCGCCCCGGCGCCCGGCGGCAGGGTGCCGGCGAGCACGCAGAGCCTCGCCCCGCCGGCGAGGTAGCGCAGCCGCTCGACGAAGCGCTCGACCTCCTCCGGGCTGACCGCCGGGCCGCGCTCGTTGATCTCGGTCTGCTCGCCCGAGGTCGGGTCGACGACCGCCATGTTGATCCGGGTCTCGCCGGCGATCCAGGTGAAGTCGGTGAGGATCGCCTCGCCGCGCAGCTGCTCGAGCACCCGGTTGCCCGTCGGGCCGCCGGCGAAGCCGGCGGCGATCACCGGGCGACCCAGCAGGCGTAGGGCGCGGGCGACGTTGACCCCCTTGCCGCCGGCGACGGTGCGGCTCTCGACCGCCCGGTGGCGGCGGCCGAGGCGGAAGTTCGGCACCGCGACGGTGCGGTCGATCGCTGCGTTGAGGGTTACGGTCAGGATCATCGCCTGGTTCTCCGGAGGCGCCTCGCGAAGGTCGCCCCGACCAGTATCGCGGACAGCGCGAGGACGATCCATAGGGGATTGTCTTCGGCGAAGCTGCGGGCCCGGTCCAGGGCGCTCGCCTTCGGCACCGCGCGGGCGGCGCGCAGCGGCACGGCGGCGGCGCGCCGCCCGTCGACGCGGACGATCGCCCGCCCCAGCGGGGCGCCGCGGCGGATCGGCCCCTCGACCTCGCGCGGCGCCCGCACGACGAGGGCGAGCCGCTGGCCACGGCGCACGCCGACGGCGACGCCGCGCGCGGCGCGCAGCGGCAGCTCGCCGCCGGCGTAGCGGATCGAGGGCGTCGCGAGCGCCTGGCCGGCGCGGACCGGCGTGCGGCGGCGGTAGCGGGAGAAGCCGTATTCGAGCAGCTCGAGCGTGTCGTCGAAGCGCTCTTCGTCGGTCCAGGTGCCGATCACCGCGGCGATCAGCTCGACCCCCTTGCGGCGGCCGGAGCCGACCAGCACGTAGCGGGCGCCGAAGGTGTGGCCGGTCTTCACGCCGTTCACCCAGGGCGCCAGCTCGAGCAGCTCGTTGATCGTCTCGATCCGCCGCCGCGGACGCACGCTGCGCAGCACTGCGCTGCGCGAGTCGGCGATCCTGGCGAACGCCGGGATCGCCAGCAGCCGCCGGGTCAGCGCGACGAGGTCGCCGGCGCTCGAGTAGTTGCCCGCCTGGTCGAGCCCGATCGGGTTCGCGTAGTGGGTGTCGGAGAGCCCCAGCGCCGCCGCGTCGCGGTTCATCTGCTCGACGAAGCGCGGCACCGAGCCGGCGGCGGCGCGGGCCAGCTCGTAGGCGGCGTCGTTGCCGCTGCGCAGGATCAGCCCGTAGAGCAGGTCGCGAACGCTGATCCGCTGGCCCGGGCGCAGCTCCAGCAGCGACTCGCCGTAGCCGGCGGCGTAGGGCGCGGCGCGCACGGTCCGGTCCAGCGGCAGCTCGTGCAGCGTCACCCAGGCGGTCATCAGCTTCGTCGTGCTGGCGATCGGCAGATGGCGCCGCGGCGCGTGCGAGGCGATCACCTCGCCGTCGCGGGCGTCGATCAGCGCCCAGGCGCGAGCCTCGAGCCGCGGGCCCGCGCCGGGGGCGGCGGCCGGCGCGGCGAGCAGGGCCGTTCCGGCGAGCAGCGCGGCGAGCGCCCGCCTCACCGCAGGCGGAGCTTTTCGCCCGAGATCAGGATCTGGGGGTCGACGCCGGGGTTGAGCCTGAGGATGGTGGCGACGGGGACGCCCGTCTCACGCGAGATCGAGATCAGGGTGTCGCCGTTCTGCACCACGTAGGACTTCGGCGTGTGGCGCTTGGGACGGCCGGCGCCGGAGTGGGCCGGCCGGGTCGAGCCCGAGCTCGAGGTCGAGCTCCCGCCGCCCCCGCCGCCGAGCGTCGTCGCGACCAGGACGATCACGACGACGAAGCCGCAGACGACGGCGGCGGCGGCGAGGGCTCTGGCGGGCGCCCTGGAGCTCAGCTCAGCCCTTGACCTTGGCCTTCAGCGCCGAGCCGGCGGAGAAGCGGGGGACCTTGCCGCCCGGGATGGTGATGCGCTCTCCGGTGCGCGGGTTGACGCCCTGGCGCGGGCCGCGCTCGGCGACGTGGAACTTGCCGAAGCCGGTGAAGCTGACTTCGCCCCCGCCGCTCAGCGTGTCGGTGATCGCGTCGAGCACGGCGTCGACCGCGTCGCTCGCGGCCTTCTTGCTGCCCAGTCGGTCGTCAGCTGCCAGTTGATCCAGAAACTCAGCTTTGGTCACGTCGTTGCTCCTCCATCTGTCGTTGAGGTCGGCGGCAATCTAACAGCGCTTTCGGCGTCATTGCCCATTCGAGCGCGGAATCCTCCCCGGCGCAGGCTAGGAGCCGCTGACCGTCATCTCGGCGATCAGCAGCGGCGGCGTGCTGACCGAGCCGCCGAAGGGCACCCAGCGCGACTCCGAGCCGGCCGCGCGCACCGCCCGCAGCATCGCCACCAGCTCGCCGGCGATCGTGAACTCGCGCAGCGGCCGGCCCAGCTCGCCGCCCTCGATCGCCCGCCCCGAGGCGCCGACCGAGAAGACGCCGGTGACCGGGTTGACGCCGGAGTGCAGGCCGGCGACGTCGCTGACGTAGACACCGTCGCCCGCCTCGCGCAGCAGCTCGGCGCGGCTCGCCGCGCCCGGCGCGACGACCAGGTTCGAGGTCGAGACGCCCGGCGGAGAGCGGTAGCCGGAGCGGCCGGCGTTGCCGGTCGAAGCGGCGCCGCCGCGGCGCGCCGTGTAGCTGTCGTGGAGGAAGCTGCGCAGGAGGCCGCCCTCGACCAGCTCCGTGCGCCGGCGCGGCGTGCCCTCGGCGTCGACCGGGGCGCTGGCGAAGCCGCGCGGGTCGAGGCCGTCGTCGTGCAGGACGAAGGCCTCCGAGGCGACCTGCTCGCCGAGCATCGCGGCGAGCGGCGAGCGGCCGCGCTGCACGGCGTTCGCGCCGGCGGCGCTGCCGAGCAGACCGGCGAAGCTGGCGGCGACCGTGGGGTCGAGGACGGCCGGGCAGCGGCGCGAGGGGGGCTTGGCGGAGTCGATCATCTCGGTCGCCCGCTCGGCGCCCTCGCCGCCGATCGCCTCGGGGTCGAGCCCGGCGGGGCCGCGCGCGAGGCCGAAGCCGAGCCCGGTCTCGCGCCCGTCCGCGCCCTCGGCGAGCGCCTGCAGGTAGGCGTAGCAGCTGCTCGTCTCGTACTCCGCCCGCGCGCCCCGCGAGGCGGCGATCGCGACGCGCTCGCCGCTGTCGGAGTAGACGGCCTGCTCGACCGCGACCACCCGCGGGTCGGCGGCCAGCGCGCTGCGCTCGACCGCCAGGGCGAGCTCGGCGACCCGGTCGCTCGACCACTCGTCGCGCGAGGGGTCGCTCAGGCCCTCCAGCTCCGGCGGCTCGCCCGTGGCCTCGGGCGGCGCGGCGAACTCGTCCTCGTCGGCGGCGCGCGCCGCCTCGACCGCCCTCGCCGCGATCGCGCCGATCCCCGCCGGCGAGAGGTCGGTGCCGAAGCCGTAGCCGACCCGGTGGCCGATCCAGACGCGCAGACCGAGGCCGCGCCTCGTCGCCGCGGTCAGGCTCTCGACCTCGCCGCCGTGCACGCGCACCTCGCGGTTGCGCTCTTCGCTCGCGTAGCCCTCGGCGTCGGCGGCGCCGCCCGCGACGGCCTGCTCGACCGCGCCGCCCGCCAGTGCGAGCAGATCGCTCAAGCTTCCGTCCCCCCCACGGTCATCGCCGCGATCCGCGCGTGGCCCTGGCCCGTGCCGACCGGGACTTTCTGGCCGCCCTTGCCGCAGATCCCGGTCTTCATCCAGAAGTCGTCGCCGACCGCGTCGATCGCCATCAGCGCCTGCAGGCAGTTGCCGACCAGGGTCGCGCCGCGGCAGGGCCGGGTCACCTTGCCGCCCGCGATCAGGTAGCCCTCGTTGACGCCGAAGACGAAGTCGCCGGTCGCCGGGTCGACCTGGCCGCCGCCGAAGGAGACGGCGTAGAAGCCCTTGTCCACTTCGCCGATGATCGCCTCGGGGTCGGCCTCGCCCGGCGCGATGTAGGTGTTGGTCATGCGTGGGATCGGCAGGTGGCGGAAGCTCTCGCGGCGGCCGTTGCCGGTCTGGGCGACGCCTTCGCGGGCCGCCGTGCGGCGGTCGTGCAGGAAGCCGACCAGGCGACCCTCGTCGATCAACCGCGTCCTCTGCGTGGGCGCGCCCTCGTCGTCGATCGCGTCGCTGCCCCATTCGCCCGGCATGCGGCCGTCGTCGTAGGCGGTGAGCAGCGGCCGGGCGACCGCCTCGCCGAGCCTGCCGGCGTAGACGCTGGCCCCCTTCTGCACGTGGTCGGCCTCGAGCCCGTGGCCGGTCATCTCGTGGAAGAGCACGCCGCCGAAGCCGCCGCCGACGACGACCGGCATCGTGCCGGTCGGGGCGGGCACGGCGTCGAGCAGGGTGAGCGCCTTGCCGGCCGCGGCCTCGGCGATCGCCGCCGGGTCGCCGTCGAAGAGCTCGAAGCCGCGCGCCGCGCCGAGCGTCTCGGCGCCCGTCTCCACCCGGTCGGAGCGACGGGCGACGGCCTGGGCGCCGATCCGCACCCGGGTGCGGTCGTCGCCGCTGAGCAGCCCGTCGGAGTTGGCGATCGCGACCTCGCGGCGCGCCTCGCCGTAGGAGGCGGACGCCTGGGCGATCTCGCCCCCCGCGGCGCGGGCCCGCTGGTCGAGCTCGCGCAGCAGCTCCGCCTTGCGCTCGGCGGGGACCCCGGCCGGCGGCCGCTCGACCGGTTGCGGCGCCGGCGCCGCGGCGCGCAGCGGCCGCGGCTCCGCGCGCTCGGCGCGCAGCGCCGCCGCCGCCTCGTCCGCGGCGCGCTCGAGGTCGGCCGGGTCGAGCCCGTCGACGTGGGCGAAGTAGGTCGTCGCGCCGCTCAGCACGCGCACGCCGGCGCCCTCTTCGGCGCCCGACTGGACCGACTCGATCCGCGACTCGTCGATCGCCAGGGTCAGCCCGCCGCGCCGTTCGGCGAAGACCTCGGCGAACTCGCCGCCGTGGGCGAGCGCCCGCGCGAGCACGCGCTCGGCGACGCCCGGGTCGAGCAGCTGCTCAGCGGCCATCGAGTGCCCCTGGCGGGTCTCCCGTCCAGCTGACGGGAAACCCGCCATGCCCGTCCGGTCTCATCGCCCTCTACCCGCGACCTCGATCAGCCTGCCGGCGGCGACGAACAGCTCGCCGCCGGCGGCCGAGTCGGCGGCGTGGTCCTCGGCCCGGCCGCCGGCGTAGTAGAGGCGGGCGAAGGGCCTGCGGGCGGCGCGGCGGCGGCGCATGTAGGCGGCGGCCTCGTCGGCGTAGCCGGAGACGCGATCGAGCAGGACGCGATGGGGCTTCGGGGGCACGTCAGCCGCCGCCCCCGCGCCGCTGTGGACCTTTTGCGTGCTCTGGCCCGACGAAGGTCGGCTGCGACGTCTCCCCGGCGAGGTCGCGCAGCATCGTCCGCATGTCGAAGAAGGTGAGCGAGGCGAGCGCGAAGCGCTCGCTGACGGCGACCGCGGCGAGGCCGGCATGGCGCAGGGCGAAGACCTCGCCCTGCTCGGCGCCGACGTGAATCTGCTCGACCGGCTCGCCACCGGCCCGGTCGGCGATCTCGAACAGCGCCGCCGCGTCGTCGCGCCAGCGACCGGGCTCGCCGCTGCCGGCCAGCACCTCGCCGTCGCGACCGAGGATCGCCGCGCCCCGCAGGTCGGGCGACATCTCGGTCAGATAGGCGAGCGCGCCCTCGGCGTCCCGGCGAGAAACCGCCCGGCTCGTCTGCTCGTCTGCCATCTGGGTGAAAATACCGACCATGCCCCTCGCCCGCGCCTCCTGGATCACCGTCGTCGCCGTCTGCGCGATCGCCGCGGTCCTCTTCGCGATCAGCGGCTACACCGGCTACACGATCACCCTGATCGCCGTCGGGCTGGCGGCGGCGGTCAACTTGCTACCGAGCCCCTAACCAGCGCGAAAGGGTCCGGAGCGCTCGCGGTCGGGGTCGCGCAGCGAGGTCTCCGGCTCGACGTGGATCAGGACCTCGGCGCGGCGGATGTCGGCCTCGATCTCGTCGCGCATCTGGTGGGCGAGCTCATGGGCGCGCTCGAGGCTGGTGCCGGAGCGGTACTGGACGTGCAGGTCGATGTAGCGGCGGCTGCCGGCGCGGCGGGCGCGCAGCTTGTGGTAGCCGGCGACCTCCGGCGTGCGCGCGGCGGCGATCGCCGCCTCGATCCGGTCCATCTCGGCGTCGGGGAGCGTTTCGTCAACGAGCACGCCGGAGGAGCGGCGGATGATCCGCAGCCCGGCGATGACGATCGCCGCCGCGACGATGAGCGCGGTGATCGAGTCGAAGGCGACGACGCCGGTGATTTCGACCAGCGCCAGGCCGACGAGCACCCCGAGCGAGGTCAGCGCGTCGGTGCGCAGGTGGGCGGCGTCCCCCTCCAGGGCGGGCGAGTCGTGCGCCCTCGCCTGCCGGGCGAGCACGGTCGAGACGGCGAGGTTGGCGACGACCGAGAGGCCCATCACCGCGATGCCGACCCCGAGCCGCTCGACCGTGGAGCCGGCGACCAGCCGGTGGGTCGCCTCGTAGACGATGATCCCGGCGCCGATCAGGATCAGCATCCCCTCGATCGTCGCCGCCAGGCTCTCGACCTTCTCGTGGCCGTAGGGGTGCTCGGCGTCGGCCGGCTCGTCGGCCTTGCGCACCGAGACGAAGGCGACCATCGAGGCGACCAGGTCGATCAGCGAGTGGACCGCCTCGGTGAGGATCGCGATCGAGCCGGTGATCGCGCCCGCGGCGAGCTTGATCGCTATCAGCAGCGAGTTGGAGGCAACCGAGAGCGCCGCCGCGCCGCTCTTGCCGCGGATCATCGCCGCGGCGAGGCCGCCCCGCCGGCGGCCAGGTGACGGGCCAGCTCGCGCGCCGCCAGCGCCCGGTGGCTGATCTCGTTCTTCTCCGCCTGGCTGATCTCCGAGTAGGTGCGCTCGTCACCGGGCCCGGTCGCGTCGGGGACGAAGGCCGGGTCGTAGCCGAACCCGCCCTCGCCGCGCGGGCGCTCGATCAGCCGGCCGTGGCTGCGCGCCTCGAAGACGTGCTCACTGCCGTCGGCTTCGACCAGCGCCAGGGCGCAGGTGTAGTAGGCGCCGCGCTCCTCGCCCGCCGCGGCCACCTCACGCAGCAGCTTCTCCAGGTTCTCCTCGTCGCTCGCCCTCACGCCGCCGTAGCGGGCGGAGTGGATGCCGGGGCGGCCCCCCAGCCCGACCGCGCCGATGCCCGAGTCGTCGCCGATCGCCGGCTCGCCGGTCGCGGCGCGGGCGGCGCGCGCCTTCTCGAGCGCGATCTCGGCGAAGCCCTCGCCCTCCTCCGGCGGCAGCTCGACTCCCTCGGGCAGCCCCTCGAGCTCGAGCCCGGGGAGCAGTTCCCGCATCTCGCGCAGCTTGTGCCTATTGCCCGTGGCGAAGATCAATGGGTTCCGCCGTCCCGGTTACCCGCTCCTGCACCCCGCGCAGCCTCGAGATGCCCATCTCGGCGAGCCCCAGCAGCTCGTCGAGCGAGGCGCGGGAGAGCGGCGTGCGCTCCGCCGTCGCCTGCACCTCGACCAGGCCGCCGTCGCCGGTCATCACGACGTTCGCGTCGACTTCGGCGTTCGAGTCCTCGCCGTAGTCGAGGTCGCAGAGCGCCCGTCCGTTGACCATGCCGACGCTGACCGCGGCGATTGAGCCGCTCAGCGGCATCGTCTCGATCTTCTTCGCGTCGAGCAGCTTCTGCAGCGCGAGGCGCAGCGCCACGTAGCCGCCGGTGATCGCCGCGCAGCGCGTGCCGCCGTCGGCCTGCAGCACGTCGCAGTCGACGTAGACGCTGCGTTCGCCGAGCGCCCGGAAGTCGACGACGACCCGCAGCGAGCGGCCGATCAGCCGCTGGATCTCGACCCCGCGCCCGTCCTGCTTGCCGCGCGAGACGTCGCGCGCCTTGCGGTCGCCGGTCGAGGCCGGCAGCATCGAGTACTCGGCCGTCACCCAGCCTTTGCCGCGCCCGCCCATCCACCTCGGCACCGACTCCTGCACCGAGGCGGTGCAGATCACCCGCGTCCTGCCGATCGAGATCAGCGCCGACCCGTCGGCGGTCTCGACGAACCCCGGATCGATCGACACCGGCCGGATGTCCGCCGGCGCCCTGTCATAGCTGCGCGAAGCTGGCATCGGGCGAGTCTTTCACGGCCGCCCCCCGCGTGCAGCTCGGGGAATCCGCCGGCGGCGCTCGCAGCCGGGGCTTCTGCGCGGGTCCCGCCCCAGCTGCCGGGCCGGGCGATCTCACCTAGGCTGAGCGGCCAGGCAGCAGTCGTGTCACGTCCGATCCAAACCGCGTCGCCCCAGCCCGTGCCCCTGCCGGGCCCTCTGCTCAGCGCGCGCGAGCGTCCCTGGCCGATCGTCGGCCGCGAGGCCGAGCTGGCGGAGCTCGCCGCCGCGTGGAGACGGGTCGCCGACGGCAGCGGGGAGACGGTGCTGGTCACGGGCGAGCCGGGCGCCGGCAAGAGCCGCCTGGTCGCCGAGGCGGCCGGGGCGGCCCACGCCGAAGGAGCGCTGATTCTCTACGGCAGCGGCGAAGGCGCCGCGGAGACGCCATACGGGCCGCTCGTCACCGCCCTCGGCGACCTCGACCGCCACGGGACGGAGCCGCTGCGCGAGGAGCTGCTCGGCTCCTCGCTCGGCGCCCTGGCCGCGCAGTCCGCCGGCGAAGCCCTCTGGAGCCTGGGCGACGACCGGGCCAAGCTGTTCGCGGCGGCGCTGGAGCTGCTCGAGCGCTTCGCCCGCCACGGCCCGCTGCTGCTGGCGATCGACGACCTGCACGCCTGCGGCCCCTCGACCCTCGCGCTGCTCCGGCACCTGGCCCGGGCGGGACGGGGGATGCCGTTCCTGCTCCTGGCCACCTACAGACCCACCGACGTCGACCCGGGCGGGGACGTGGCCGAGGCGATCGCCGAGCTCGGCTCGGAAGCCGGATCGCGGCAGCTGCAGCTCGGCGCCCTCGGGTCGCCGGCCCTGCGCGAGATCGCCTCCTCGCTGAATCCGGGCGCCGACGACGCCGCACTCGACCGGGCCGCGGCGACGGTCGCCCGGGAGAGCGGCGGCAACGCCCTCTTCGCCTGCGAGCTGCTGCGCGCGATCGACGACATCGCCAGGCCCTCTCCCCCGGGCCCGCCCACCCCCCGCTCGCTGCGGATGCTGATCGTCACCCGCGCGCACGCCCTCGGCGAGCCGGCCCTCGCCTGCCTGTCCGCCGCCGCCGCCTTCGGCCGGGCCTTCGCCCCGGCGGAGGTCGCCGCCGCGACCGGAGTCGCCGCCGCGGCGGTGGAAGGCGCGCTGGCGACGGCCGAGCGGGCAGGCCTGGTGACCGCCGCGGGCGACGGCCGCTACGCCTTCAGCCACGCGATCGTCGCCCACTGCCTCTACGAGGAGATCGAGCCGGCGGCGCGGGGGAGGCTGCACAGGCGCATCGCCGAGCTGCTCGAGGCCGAGGCCGCGCCGCCGACCGACGACGGCCGCTCCGCCCAGCTCGCCCACCACTGGTGGCGCGCGGAGCCGGGCGATCGCGAGCGGGCCGGCCGCTACTGCGCCGAGGCCGGCGAAGCAGCGCTGCGCAGTCACGACCACGAGCTGGCGGCGAGCTGGTTCGAACGAGCGCTGGAGCGGCGGGACGAAGAGCGCGAGGACGCCGAGCTCTGCGACCTGCTGACCGGCCTCGGCGTGGCGCTCCGCTACACGAACCAGGAGCGCTCGCGCGAATGCCTGCTCAGGGCGGCGAGGCTGGCGGACCGCCTCGACGAGGTCGAGCGGCTGGTCGCGGCGGCGCTCGCCAACCACCGCGGCTTCGTCTCCCAGGTCGGCGGCCTGGACCGCGAGCGCGGAGCGATGCTGCGCCGGGCCGGAGAACGGCTCGGCGGACGCGGTCCCGAGTCGGCCCTGGTGCTCGCCCAGCTGGCGCTGGAGCTGACCTTCAGCGACCAGGTGGAGCGCCGTCGCTGGCTGGCCGAGAGCGCCCTCCACGCGGCGCGCGAGGCTGGTGACCGCCGCGTCCTCGCGCAGGTGCTGGTCCGCTGTCTGATCGCCCGCTGGGACCCCGACAACGCCGGCGAACGGATCGCGATGGCGGCCGAGAGCATCGAGATCGGCGCCGAGCTGGACCAGCCGCTGGAGCTGTTCCACGCGCTTCACTGGCAGGCGGTGGCGCAGCTGGAGCTCTGCGAGGTCGAGGCCGCGGCGCGCTCGCTGCGCGAGCAGGATCGGATCGCCGACCGCATCGGCGACGCCACCGCCCGTTGGCTGTGCGAATGCTCGGAGTCGCTGCACCTGTCGCTGCACGGGCGGCTCGAGGAGGCGGAGGCCCACGCCCAGCGGGCGGTCGAGCAGGCCAAGCACAGCGCTCAGCCCGACGCCCTCCCCTTCTACATCAGCCAGCTCTGCAGCATCCGCTGGCAGGAAGGGCGGATGGGCGAGCTGGCGCCGCTGCTGGCGCGGGCGCTGCACCAGTACCCCGGGATCCCGGGCTTCCGCTCACTGGTCGCCCTCGCCCACGCGGAGGCCGGCGAGCTCGACCTGGCCCGCGAGGCGCTCAGCCGCGACGTCGCGACGCGCTTCGCGGATCTGCCGCGCGACCCGATCTGGATCGCGACCGTCGTCGACTACGCGTACGCGGTCGCGCGGATCGGCGACCGCGAGGCGGCGACCCTCCTGCACGGGATCCTGGACCCCTACCGGGGGCGGCTGGCGATGACCGCCGTCGCGGTCTGGGGAGTCGTCGACCACGCGCTCGGCCGGCTCGAGCTGCTGCTGGGCGAGGAGGAGCAGGCGCGCCGTTCGCTGCACGCCTCGGTCGACCTCTACGCGGCGATGCAGGCGCCGCTGTGGAAGGCGCGAGCCGAGGCCGACCTGGAGCCGGTCGCGAGAGCCGAATCGTCGCTGGAAGCCCGGATCGCGGCCCTGGGCCTGACCGCCCGCCAGGCCGAGGTGACCAGGCTGACGGCCCGCGGCCTCTCCAACCGCGAGATCGCCGAGCGGCTGCAGGTATCCCCGAGCACGGTGAAGCGCCACCTGGAGAACGTCTACCGGCGCACGGGCGTCGGCTCCCGCGGGGCCCTCGCCGCGCTGTTGCTGGAGTAGGGCTCAGGGAGAGCTCACGTGCGGCACGGCTCGGGCAGCACGCGCAGTCCGCGCTGGGCGAAGTGAACGTCGAATGCGAACGCCTCGGCGCCACCGTCGCGCCCGATCAGGGCAAACGAGGTCGCGTCCACGTAGCTCCAACGCTTGTCCTCGTGCCCCTCGAGAATCGCCCAGGCCTCCTCCTCCACGTCACGATCCAGGCGCACCAGCTCGACCGCCTCGCCGGCGCGAAAGCGGCGCCCCCACTCGATCGCCTCCTCGCGCCCGACCCGCACCAGCAACGCCGTGTAGGTCTCGGCGAAGACGTAGTTCGAGGTGAAGAGCGCGGCGCCCTCGGCGATCAGGCTCGCGAGCGTCGCCCGCGCCCGCTCGTGCTCGACCTCCGCCTCGTTGCGCAGCGCGACGAAGGCGCTGGTGTCGACGAAGACCGACCTCATCGGCCGTAGAGGTCGCGGTCGAGCGTGTTCACGCTGGTCTCCTCGCGGCCCCGACCGGGTGCCTCCTCGACCAGGAATCGCAGCAGTGGATCGCCAGCCGGATCGGCCAGCCGGACACGCTCGGAGTCGATCAGCTCGCGCACGACGGCGGCGATGCTGCCGGCCTTTCCCGCCCGCTCCCGCAACCAGCGGTACTGGCCCTCATCCAGATATAGCTGCGTACGATGCTTCATGCTGGAATACAGCATATGCCTGCCGTCGGTCGCCTTGTCGGCGGAATGCACGACTGCACCGGACTGCGGCGACTCGGCCGCCCTCGGGAGCGGGACGACTCGCAATGCGAGCCGTCCCCCTACTGCCGTCATTTGAACGCCACCTTGTCGACGGCCTCCTTGATCTTGTCGACGATGACGCCGGCCAGAGCGGTGCCCTGTTTGCCGTTGAACCCCTTCATCGCGGCGACCATTCCGACCATCAGCAGCGAGACGAGCAGGATCAGGCCGACGTACTCGACCGTGCCCTGCCCGCGCTCTCCCGCAAGCAGCGAGCGGATCGCCCGCAGCCGCCAATCGACCTTGGCCTGGGCGTAGCCCATCAGCGCGTAGAACATTCGGAGCCTCCTTCGGATCGGGTTTGCCCCGAGCCTGCAGAGCGGCGACAGACGGATCCAGACCTGAATGGGCCAATTCGGCGGCGGCAACGTCAAATTTGTGTGACGGGCGCTCGGACGCCACCGCTGCGGGTACGCTCAGCGGCCGATGAGGGTGCTCGTCGTCACCAACTTCGCCCCGGACGCGGCGGCGCCGCAGCGGGGGCGCTGGGTGCTCGACCAGGTCGAGGAGACGCGGCGGCTGGGGGTCGAGGTTGAGGTCTTCGGCTTCCCGCGCGGATCGCGCCACTACCTGCCGGCCGCGGTGCGGCTGCGGCGGCTGCTGCGGCGGGAGCGCTTCGACCTCGTCCACGTCCACTACGGGCTGACGGCCTGGTCGGCGCTGCTGGCCGGCGCCCGGCCCCTGGTCGTCACCTTCCACGGCACCGACGTCCGCCACCCGGTCGTCGGCCCGCTCTCGCGACGGCTCGCCTGGCGCGCCGACCTGGTCGCCGCGGTCTCCCGGGCCCTCTTCGCGCCCGAGGACGACCGGCCCGGCCTGCCGCCCGTCCCCGGCTCGGCCGTCCTCCCCTGCGGGCCCGACCTGCGCCGCTTCCGGCCGATCCCGCGCGCCGAGGCGCGCCGCGAGCTGGGCCTCGAGCCGGGAGGCCGCTACCTGTTCTTCCCCGCCAACCCGGAGCGGCCGGAGAAGCGGTCCGACCGGGCGCGCGAGCTGGCACGCGCCTGCGGGGCGGAGCTGCTGACCGGCGGCTCGATCGAGCCCGAGCGGATGCCGCTCTGGATCAACGCCGCCGACGCCGTGCTGCTGACCTCCGAGTACGAGGGCTTCGGCATGGTCTGCGTCGAGGCGCTGGCCTGCGAGGCGCCGGTCCTCTCGACCCCGGTGGGGATCGCCCCCTTCGCGCTCGCCGGGATCGACGGCGCCCTCTGCGCGCCCTTCGACCTGTCGCGCTGGAGAGAGGCGCTGCGCCCGCACCTGGACTCTCCCGACCCGCGGGTCGACGGAGCGGCGCGCGCGGCGGCGCTCTCGGCCTCGCGGATGGCGGAGCGCGTCGTCGTCGCCTACCGCGAGCTGCTCGACCGCGATCGCGAACCCGCGCGGGACGACCCGCTGCCCAGGTAATAGATTGAGCCGGCGATGAGCGAGGAGAAGCACGACTCTCGGGACGATGACCTGAACACCCAGGTCGAGGCGGCCGAGCGACGGCTGCGCGAGGCGAGCGAGGCCGCCGCGGCCGCCGAACAGCGCGCCGCCGCGGAGATCCAGGCGCTGGAAGCCGACCTCGAGCGCGAGCGGCGCGAGAAGCAGGCGGCGATCTCCGCCGCCGAGAGCCGCCTCGCGGACATCGAGAAGCAGGCCGAGGCGGCGGAGAGGCGGGTCGAAGAGGCGCAGCGCAAGGCGAGCGAAGCCGAGGGCTCGAACGCCGACATCGAGACCCGCGCGCGCGAAAAGGCGGCCGCCTGGCTGCGCGGACAGGTCGAGGCGCTGCGCCGAGAGGCGGCCGGCCGATAGCTCGAGCGGGCGAGTGCGACGTCGCCGTCGTCGGCGGCGGGGCCGCCGGGCTCTGGACGGCGCTGCGGGCGGCCGAGCGGGGCGCGGCCGTCTGCGTGACCTCGCGCACGCCGCTCTCGCAGAGCGCCAGCTTCTGGGCGCAGGGCGGGCTGGCCGCGGCGCTCGAGCCGGGCGACTCGCCGGCCCGGCACGCCGCCGACACGATCGCCGCGGGCCGCGGCCTCTGCCGCGCCTCGGCCGTGCAGGCGCTGGTCGAGGAGGCGCCGCTAGCGGTGCGCGAACTGCGCGAGCGCGGCGTCGCCTTCGACCTCGACGAGGCCGGTGAGCTGGCGCTCGGCCTCGAGGGCGGGCACACGCGGCGCCGCATCGTCCACGCGCGCGGCAGCCAGACCGGGCAGGAGATAACCGCGAAGCTCGCCGCGATGGTCGCCGCCGAGCCGCGCATCGCCGTGCGCGAGCGGAGCTCGGCCGTCGCCCTGTGGAGCGACGGCGAGCGCTGCCACGGCCTGCTGACCGACGGCGAGCCGATCGCGGCGGCGGCGACGGTGGTCGCGACGGGAGGGGCCGCGGCGCTCTGGCGGCGGACCAGCAACCCGCGCGGCGCGATCGGCGCCGGCGCGGTGATGGCCGCGGCGGCGGGCGCCGACCTCGCCGACCTCGAGTTCTGCCAGTTCCACCCGACGGCGCTGCAGCTGCCCGGCAGCCGCTTCGACGGGATGCTGATCACCGAGGCGGTGCGCGGCGAGGGCGCCGCCCTGCTCGACGCCTCGGGTCGCCGCTTCACCGACGAGCTGGCGCCGCGCGACGCGGTCACCGCGGCGATCCTCGACCGGATCGAGGCCGACGAGGGCGCCGCCGTGCGGCTCGACCTGCGCGCGATCGACCCCACCCGCTTCGCGAGCGTCTTCGCCTCGCTGCGCGAGGCCGGGCTCGACCCCGCCTCCGAGCCCGTCCCCGTCGCGCCGGCCTCCCACTACACGATGGGCGGGATCGCGGTCGACCTGGAGGGGCGCTCGTCCCTCCCCGGGCTCTTCGCCGTCGGCGAGTGCTCCTGCACCGGCCTGCACGGCGCCAACCGGCTCGCCTCCAACTCGCTCAGCGAGTGCTTCGTCTTCGGCGGGCGCGCCGGCCTGGCGGCGCTGGAGGAGACGCCGGCGAGCTCCCGGCCCGCGCCGACGGCCTGGCGCTTCCGGCCCCCCACGGAGGAGACGCGCGACGCCGTCTGGCGGCTGGCCGGGCCGCTGCGGCGGCCCGAGCGGCTGCGCGAGCTGCGCGAGGACCCCTACCCGCTGGCGGCGGCGGTCGCCGCCTGCGCGCTGAAGCGCGAGGAGTCGCGCGGCGGCCACCTGCGGGCCGACTTCCCGGCGCTCGACCCGGAGCTCGACGGGATCCACATCGTCCGCGACCCGGACGGCGGAACCCGCCGCGAGGAGTGGCGCTGACCCCCGCGCGCCGTAGAGGTTCGTGCCGCCATGCAGGCCAAACCTCTACGGCGCTCGGTAGCTTCCGGTAGGGCGATGCTGCTCGGAGTCGACGTGGGCGGGACCTTCACCGACGCCGTCCTCGTCGACGGCGAGACGGTGCACACCGCGAAGCTGCCGAGCACCCCCGCGGACCAGTCGGTCGGCGTGATCGCCGCGGTCGAGGAGGTGCTGGCGCGCGCGGGCGCCGCGCCCGAGGAGGTCGGGTCCTTCGCCCACGGGATGACGGTCGGCACCAACGCGCTGCTCGAGGAACGCGGCGCCCGCACGGCGCTGATCGCGACCGCGGGCTTCGCCGACCTGCTCGAGATCGGCCGCCAGGACCGGCCCGAGCTGTACCGGCTCTGCACGCCGAAGCCGGCGCCGCTCGTGCCCGCCGGGCTGCGCTTCGAGGCGCGGGAGCGAGTCGGACCGGACGGGGAGATCGAGCCGCTGGCGCCGGGGGAGGCGGAGCGGCTGGCCGCCGAGGTCGGCGCGAGCGGCGCCGAGGCGGTCGCGATCTGCCTGCTCTTCTCCTACCTCGACCCGGCGCACGAGCGGGCGATCGCCGAGCGGCTGCGAAGCGAGCTTCCCGACGTCCACGTCTCCGCCTCGCACGAGGTGCTGCCGCGCTTTCGCGAGTACGAGCGCTGCTCGACCACCGCGATCGACGCCTACCTCTCCCCCCTGCTCGGCCGCTATCTCGGCCGGCTCGGCGAGGCGGCGCTCGCGGCCGGCCTGCCGCAGCCCCTCGTCATGCGCTCCTCGGGCGGCGTCGCGCCCGCCGCGGAGGCCGCGCGGGCGGGCGCCTGGAGCGTCCTCTCCGGGCCGGCGGGCGGCGCGGTCGGGGCCGGGCTGCTGGCCCGCGCCGCCGGCGACGGCAACGTCCTCGGGCTCGACATGGGCGGCACCTCCTGCGACGTCTGCGTGGTCGAAGACGGCGAGGTGCGACGTACCGACTCGCGCGAGATCGGCGGCCGCACGATCCAGCTGCCGATGGTCGACGTGCACACGGTCGGCGCCGGCGGCGGCTCGATCGGCTGGCGCGACGCCGGCGGCGCCCTGCGGGTCGGGCCGCGCTCCGCCGGCGCCGACCCCGGTCCCGCCTGCTACGGCCGCGGCGGCGCCGAGCCGACCGTCACCGACGCCAACCTGCTGCTGGGCAGGCTCGCCGCCGACTCGACCCTCGCCGGCGGCGTCGCCCTCGACCTCGGCGCGGCGCGCGCGGCGGTCGGCCGCCTCGGCGCGGCGCTCGGGCTCGACGAGCTGGCGACCGCCGAGGGGATCGTCCGCGTCGCCGACCAGGAGATGGTGCGGGCGCTGCGCGTGGTCACGGTCGAGCGCGGCGTCGACCCGCGCCGCTTCGCCCTGCTGCCGTTCGGCGGCGCCGGGCCGATGCACGCCGCGGCGATCGCCGCCGAGCTCGGCATCGGCCGGATCCTCTGCCCGCGGGCCGGCGGCGTGCTCTCGGCGCTCGGGCTCTGCGCCTCGGACCGGCGCCGCGACACGACGCGCACGGTGATGCTCGGCGGCGCCGACCTCACCGCCGAGCGGGTCGCCGCCGAGGTCGAGGAGCTGATCGCGCGGCTCGACGGCGGGCCCGGCGAGCCGGAGGTCGTCTACGAGCTGCGCTACGCGGGCCAGGCGTTCGAGCTGCCTGTCCCGGGCACGACGCGCCCCGACCCGGCCGACCTCGTGGCGCGCTTCGAGGCCGAGCACGAGCGCCGCTACGGCCACCGCGACCCCGAGGGCGAGGTCGTGCTCGTCCACATTCGCCTCGCGCTCGTCTCTCCTGGGCCCCGTCCCCGGCTCGCGGCGGCGGCGCGGGGCCGGCTGGAGCGGCTCAGCCGCGCGGTCTGCCTCGGTGGCAAGTGGCTGGAGACGCCGGTGCTGCGCGGGGAGCCCGCCGCCGGCCTCGCGGCGGACGGCCCGGTCGTCTTCGAGCTGCCCGAGGCGACCTTCGTCGTCCCCCCCGGCTGGCGCGCCGAGGTCGACGCCACCGGCACGATCGCCGCGCGGTTCCTCTCGGACGCATCCCGACCGGAGGGAACCGCGCGATGAGCGGGATGGACCCGGTCAGCCTGCAGGTGATGATCGGCGGCCTGCGCGCCGCCTGCGACGAGATGGGCGCGGCGCTGATCCGCTCCGCCTACTCGGCCAACATCAAGGAGCGGCACGACTGCTCGACCGCGCTCTTCGACGCCGGCGGCGAGCTGGTGATGCAGGCCGAGCACATCCCCGTCCACCTCGGCTCGATGCCGGACGCGGTCGCCGCGGTGCTCGGCGAGGAGCAGCGGCCCGGCGAGGCCTGGATCCTCAACGACCCCTACCGCGGCGGCACCCACCTGCCCGACGTGACCCTGATCCTGCCCGTCTTCCACGACGGCGACCTGCTCGGCTTCGCCGCCTGCCGCGCCCACCACGCCGACATCGGCGGCCCCAGCCCGGCCGGCATGCCGGCGCGCTCGCGCACGCTGGAGGAAGAGGGCGTCGTGATCCCGCCCACGCGGGTCGCGCCCGGAGAGCTCGAGCGACTCGCCGGGCAGATGCGCTCGCCGCGCCAGCGCCTCGCCGACCTGCGCGCCCAGGCGGCGGCGAACCGGATCGGCGAGCTGCGCCTGGGCGAGCTCGCCGAGCGCCACGGGGCGACGGAGCTGCGCGCCGGCATGGCGGAGATCCTCGCCTACGCGGAGCGCCGCACCCGCGCCGCCATCGGCGCGCTGCCCGACGGCGTCCACAGGGCCGGGGACGTGCTCGAGGACGACGCGAACGGCGCCCCCCGCGACGTCGCGCTGCGGCTCGAGGCGCGGGTCGAGGGCGACCGCCTGACGCTCGACTTCGGCGGCAGCGACGCTCAGATCGACGGCAACCTCAACTGCCCGCTTTCGGTCACGAAGTCCGCGGCCTTCTTCGCCGTGCGCGCGCTGACCGACCCCGACGCGCCGCCCTGCGCCGGCGCCTACCGGCCGATCGAGGTGATCGCGCCGCGCGGCTGCCTGCTGGGCGCCGAGTTCCCCGCCGCCGTCGCCGCCGGCAACGTCGAGACCTCGAGCCGCGTCGCCGACCTGACGATCGCCGCGCTCGCCGGCGCCGGGCCGGCGCCCGCGCAGGGCCAGGGCACGATGAACAACCTGACCCTCTCCGGCAAGCGATCTGGGCGTGGTGACGAACGTCACCGCGAGCAGCGGGTCGGCAGCGATTGGACCTACTACGAGACGCTCGGCGGCGGCCAGGGCGGCTGCCCCGACGCGCCCGGGCCGTCCGCGATCCACGTGGCGATGTCGAACACCCTCAACACGCCGGTCGAGGCGCTGGAGAGCGAGTTCCCGCTGCGCGTGCGCGAGCTGGCGCTGCGCCGCGGCAGCGGCGGCGCCGGCGCCCGGCCGGGCGGCGACGGGATCGTGCGCGAGCTGGAGGCGCTGGCGCCGATGCGCTACACGCTGATCGGGGAGCGGCGCCGCCACCGGCCACGCGGCCGCGAGGGCGGCGAGGACGGGGCGAGCGGCGCCGATTTCCTCAACGGCGAGCGCCTGCCGGGCAAGCACGAGGGCGAGCTCGGGCCGGGCGACAGGCTGCGAATCGAGACGCCTGGCGGCGGCGGATCCGGAACCGAAAGCCGCAATTTGCAGGATTAGGCCGGTAAATCGTCCGTTAATTTGGCGATTCGGGCCGCCTCGTCTAGAATGCCCGATCTCGGGCGGGGCTTCCGCTTGGACTGCGGTCCGAGGCGCCTCCACCCAGTCAAAGAACCACCGGCCTTCGCAGGACGACTTGATATGCCGATCGCGCTAAAGGAATGGGCTGTAACCGTGCGCGCCCTCGCCGAGGGCGAGCAGCTGCTGACCCTGCGCAAGGGCGGCATCCGCGAGGACAACAAGCACTTCGAGCTCGAGCACGAGCGCTTCTTCCTCTACCCGACCTTCGACCACCAGCGCAACAACCTGGTCCGCGAGTCGCACCACCCGGAGCTGCGCCGCGCGCTCGAGGAGGGCGTCTGGCCGGACGAGGAGCCTCCCCCCGGCGCGCTGATCCAGGACGGCGGCATCGCGCAGCCCGACCGCGTGCGGCTGCGCTGCTGGGCCGAGGTGACCGACCACCTGACGGTCACCAACCCGCGCATCGTCGACGAGCTCTCGCCGTACTACGTGTGGACGCCGGACTACGCGGAGAAGCGGCTCAACTGGAAGCGCCGCCACCCGCTGCACATCCTGCTGCTGCGGGTCCACCGCATCCCGCGTCCGGTCACCGTGCGCGTCCGCGAGGAGTACCACGGCTGCCGTTCCTGGGTCGAGATCGACCGCGAACTGCCCTTCGAGGGCACCCCGGTGATGGCCGACGAGGAGTTCGACCGCGCAAGGTCGGAGATCCATTCTGTGTGCACGGCTTCTGAGCCTGTCCTGGTTTAGGCCCCGGTTGTAGGCTCGGCCCATTCCCTGGGTCGAGACGCATTCTCTGAGCTTTACCGCGCGGCACGACAGTGGCGACGCGGCATTCGCGGAGCGGATTCTCGACCGCATGGAGGAACTGCGGCTGCGGCTCGAGGACCGCTTCGAGGCGGTGCCCGGCGACGTGACCGTCGTCGTCCACACCAACCCGGCGCTGCTCGCGCTCGCGCACCCGTTCCTGCCGGCGGCGCGCTGGTCGGCGGCGCCGGCCGGGCGTCGCTACCTCGCCGGCTGGGCGATGGCGACCGAGCTGCACGTGCTCAACGACCCGCACATGGAGAAGCGCGCCGCCGGCGAGGACTCGCGCGAAGCGCTGCGCGGCACCGCCGAGCGGCTGTACGCGCAGCTGGTGATCGCCGCCAACAACCCGGCCCTCCCCCCCTCCTGGACGCCGCGACGCTTCCTCCGCTACCTCGGCTGGGCGTGGCTGGTCGAAGGCGCCGCCCAGTACTTCGCCCGCCAGGTCGGCCTCTACCGGGCGGCGGTGATCCGGCGCCTGCGGGAGAGCAGCGGGCCCTCCTTTCCCCCCTCGCGCCGCGACGCGGTGATCCTCGGCGGCACGATCTTCGACCTGCTGGAGATCGAGCGCGGCCCGCAGGCCTGCGAGCGCCTCGCCCTGGAGATCCGCCCCGGCGGCTCGACCCCGACCCTGGAAGCCGCCTTCGACGCCCGCCTCGGCGAGATAGAGGCGGCCTGGCGCGACCACCTGCGCGCGATCGCCCGCCCGGTCAGCTGACGCCGGGGGTGCCCTCGAGCACGTCGCGCGCCTGGGCGGCGATCTCCTCGGCGACGAGGACCTGACGCGGGCCGGCGGCGAGGAAGTCGGGCACGTCGAAGCCGGCGGCGCGCTTCAGCATGCTCGGGATGCCGTGCTCGGAGAGCAGCCCCTGGATCATCTCCGCCTCCGCCTGGTTCTGGGCGTAGGCGACCTTGACGAGATTTCCCTTACTCGACGACAAGCTCGGCCTCGGAGATCTTCCCGTCCTTGATCCAGTAGCCCTTCAGGTCCGGCGCGTCGGGATCGGCCAGCGAGGCGATCAGGTAGACGGCTTCCGGCCAGCCGGCGAGGTTGACGTCGGTCTGCGAGGGGTAGGCGGCGCTCTTGGTGTGCGAGTGGTAGATCGCCGCCAGCTCCTCCCCCGCCTCCTCGATCTCGCGCATCAGCCGGAACTGCTCCTTGGCGTCGATCGAGTAGCGCAGCGGGCTCGCCTCGGCGTTCTCCGCCCGGTAAACGGTCCGCGCCTCGCCGTCCCCCCCGCCGACCATCCCGCAGCACTCGTTCGGCAGATCCTCCCGCGCGTGGGCGACGATCTCGTCGACCAGCGCCTTTGGGATTTTCATGCGAACGCCGTGAGGGCGTGCGTGGCCGAGCAGGTCGGGGGACGCAGGGAGGGCGACGAGGGGAGCGCACTGACAGTGCGTGACCCGAGGAGGCCGACCGAGGACCCCGAGATGCGATGCGCCACGCGCGTCCTCACCACCAGACCGTCGAGTCCAGGTTCTCGATGTCGTCTATGGGCTGCGTGTAGACGCCGGAGGAGAGGTACTTCCAGCCGTCGTCGGGGATCAGGAAGACGACGTTGCCGGCGTCGAGCTCCTCGCCGATGCGCACGGCGATGCGGGCGATCGCCCCGGAGGAGACGCCGGCGAAGACGCCCTCCTCGTCGAGCAGCTTGCGCGTCCAGACGATCGCGTCGCGGTTGGAGACCATGATCTTGCGGTCGAGCAGGCCGATGTCGATGATCGGCGGGATGAAGCCGTCGTCGAGCGAGCGCAGGCCGTGAACCATCTCGCCCTGCATCGGCTCGGCGGCGACCAGCAGCGTGTCGGGGTCGTGCTCCTTCAGCCGCCGCCCGTTGCCCATCAGGGTGCCGCCCGTGCCGAGACCGCCGACGAAGGCCGTCACCTCGTCGAGCTCCTCGAGGATCTCGACCGCGGTGCCCTCGTAGTGGGCCTTCGGGTTCGCCTCGTTGCCGTACTGGTAGGGCATGTAGTACTCGGGCGCCTCGGCCAGCTCCAGCGCCACCTCGACCGCGCCGTTGGAGCCCTTCGCGCCCTCCGAATAGACGATCTCGGCCCCGTACATCTCCAGCAGCTGGGTGCGCTCCTTGGTCACGTTGTCGGGCATCACGACCTTCAGCGGGTAGCCCTTGCGGCGGCAGATCATCGCCAGCGAGATCCCGGTGTTGCCCGAAGTCGGCTCGAGGATCGTCTGGCCGGGCGCGATCGCGCCCTCCGCCTCGGCCGCCTCGATCATCGACTTGGCGACGCGGTCCTTGACCGAGCCGGTCGGGTTGCGGCCCTCGAGCTTGGCGAAGATGTGGACGTCCGGCTTCGGCGAGAGCTTCGGCAGCTCGACCAGCGGCGTGTTGCCGATCGACTCGACGATATCGCGGTAACGCCCCCCGCACGGTCTGTTGAGCAACTGGTCGCCAGCCATCCGATCTCCCTTTACTTCAAAAAGTATAGCCATGGAAATTCTGAGACGGCCGCAAACCAAGCCCGGCTAGGACGCAGGGAGGCCGACAAGGGGAGCGCGCTCCGTGCGTGACCCGCAGGCGGCCGACCGAGGACAACGCCAAGCGCAGCGTTTGCGGCCGTCTCAGCCGCCGGCCATCGCGGGCATGATGATCACGGTGTCGGAGTCCTTCACCGCGGTCTCCAGGCCCTGCAGCACGCGCACGTCCTCGTCGTTCAGGTAGACGTTGACGTAGCGGTTGAGCTCGCCGTCGGGGCCGAACAGCTGCTCCTCGGTCGCCGGGTGCTCGGCGGTCAGCGCTCGCAGCACCTCGCCCACGTTCGAGCCCGCGGCCTCGACCTCGGTCTGCCCGCCGGTCTGCTGGCGCAGCACGGGTGGAATTCGAATCGTCGCCATCGGGGTGCGATCCTAGTCGAGGCGGGGAGTGGCGGCTCTCAGCCCGCGCAGAAGGCCTCATAGTCCGGGAACTTCCCCAGCTCCGAGTCCGGAATGTCCGGCGCGTTGTCGCCGCAGATCGGGCAGTTGGGGTCGCGGCGCACCTTGAGCTCGGTAAAGCGCGTGCTCAGCGCCTCGTAGAGCAGCAGGCGGCCCACCAGCGGCTCGCCGATCCCCAGCACCAGCTTCAGCACCTCGTTCGCCTGCAGCAGGCCCATCTGGCCGGCCATCACGCCGAGCACGCCGTTGGCCGAGCAGCTCGGCGCCAGCTCGGCCGGCGGCGGCGTCGGGTAGAGGCAGCGGTAGCACGGCCCCTCGTGGGGGACGAAGGTCGAGATCTGGCCGTCGAAGCTGAGGATCGAGGCCGAGACGACCGGCTTGCGCAGCCGCACCGACGCGTCGTTGAGCAGGTAGCGGGTGGGGAAGTTGTCGGCGCCGTCGACGATCACGTCGTACTCGCTCAGCAGCTCGACGATGTTCGAGGAGTCGAGGCGGAAGTTGTGCTCGACCACGTCGACGTCGGGGTTGAGCGCCTCGATCGTCAGCCGCGCCGACTCGGTCTTCGGCCTGCCGATGCGCTCGGTGTTGTGGATCACCTGGCGCTGCAGGTTGGAGGCGTCGACGACGTCGTCGTCGACGAGGCCGAGCGTGCCGATCCCGGCGGCGGCGAGGTAGAGCGCGGTCGGCGCGCCGAGCCCGCCGGCGCCGATCAGCAGCACCTTCGCGTTCAGCATCTTCAGCTGGCCGTCGACCCCGACCTCGGGCAGCAGCGTGTGGCGCGAGTAGCGGTCGCGCTGCTCGGCGGTCATGCCGCTGGCGGCGACGACGGGCAGCCCCTGCTCCTGCCAGGCGAGGATCCCGCCGGCCATCGAGGCGACGTCGGTGTAGCCGAGCGCTTCCAGCTGCTCGGCGGCGAGGAAGGAGCGGTTGCCGGTGCGGCAGTAGAGGATCGTCCGCGCCGACTTGTCGGGCGCGGCCTCGGCGATCTCGTCGGCGAGCAGGCCGGGCGGCACCAGCCTGCCGTTCTCCAGGTGGGCCTCCTGGTACTCGTGCGGCTCGCGCGTGTCGACCAGGACGACGTCGCCGCCCTCGATCTCCTGCGCGGCCTCGAACGGCTCGATCTCCTCGACTCGCTGCTTCATCTGCGTAGGCGCCATGTTCCTCCTCGGGCCGCTTGAGGGAAATACCCTAATTCCGATCCGGCTTTACTTCATAAAGTATAGCGGGTCCGAATCGGGTGCCGTAGAGGTTTCAACCGCATGGCGGGCAAAACCTCTACGGCGGTCGATATTTCAGCTGCTACCCGAGGCTCGGGCGCATCTGCCTGAGGCGCTTCACCCGCTCTTCGATCGGCGGATGGGTCGAGAAGAGGCCGGCGAGGCCCTTGCTCTTGAAGGGCTTGACGATGTAGAGCGGCTCGGCGGCCTGGTTGACCTGCATCGGCATCGCTTCCGCCCCCTGCTCGAGCCGCAGCAGGGCGCTCGCCAGCGACTCCGGGTTGCCGCAGATCTGGGCGCCGCCGGCGTCGGCCGCGTACTCGCGCTGGCGCGAGATCGAGAGCTGGATGATCGTCGCCGCGAGCGGCGCCAGCAGGACGAGCGCCAGCGAAGCGGCGAGGCCGAGCGGCGAGTTGTTGTCGTCGCCGCCGAACCACATCAGCATGTAGGCGAGGTAGGTGATCGCGGCGCCGATCGCCGAGGCGACCGACTGGATCAGGATGTCGCGGTGCTGGACGTGGGCGAGCTCATGGGCGAGCACGCCGCGCAGCTCGTCCTCGGAGAGCAGCTTGGTGATCCCGCGCGTGACCGCGACCGCGGCGTGCTTGGGGTTGCGACCCGTGGCGAAGGCGTTCGGCTGTTCCTGCGGGATCATGTAGAGGCGCGGCATCGGCAGGTTCGCCCGCGTGGTCAGTTCGCGCACGATCTGGTAGAGCCGCGGCGCCTCGGACTCCTCGATCGGCTTGGCGCGGCTCATCGCCAGCGCCATCTTGTCGCTGAAGAAGTAGGAGAAGAAGTTGATCGCCAGGGCGATCAGCAGGAAGAGGCCCGCCGTCTGGGCGCCGCCGATCAGCGCGCCGATCACGACCAGCAGGCCGGAGAGGGACGCGAGCAGGATCGTCGTCCTCAGGGTGGCGCCGAAGGTGGACTGCCTGGTCGTGCTCATCGCATTCGCTCCTGTCGTCGGTTTGGACCGCCTCAGAAGTATTGCGAGGGACCGCCGATCCGCCTATGGGTGCCAGCCCCTATTTCGGCGCGTCGGACTTTGTACGGGCCATAGCCCGCATAAAGTCAAACGCGTGAGATCGGGCGGTTTGAGATGACGGTCGCGGCGATTGCGCTTCTCGCCGTCTTCGTGGTCGCCCTGGCCGCGGCGCTGCTGCGGCAGCGGCGCCGCTTCGCGCCGCTCGACCAGCTGATCGAGGACATGGAGAAGGTCGACCTCAACCGGCCGGCCCCGGCGCTGCCGGAGTCGATCGACGGGGTCGGCGAGACCGAGCAGGTGGAGCGGATCGAGCTCGCCTTCCTGCGCATGCTGCGCCGCCTGGAGGCGGAGCGGCGGCGCGCCGGCTCGGCGGCGCTGCGCGCCCAGGAGGAGGAGCGCGCCCGCGTCGCCCGCGACCTGCACGACGAGGTCAACCAGTCGCTGACCGGCCTGCTGCTGCGGCTGGAGGCGGTGCGCGACGCGGCGCCGCCCGAGCTCGAGCCGCGGATCGCGGAGACGCGGGCGGTCGCCAGCCAGGCGATGGAGGAGCTGCTCTCACTCGCCCGCCAGCTGCGCCCGACCGCGCTCGACGACCTCGGCCTCGCGGCGGCCGTCGCCGGCCAGGTCGAGCAGCTGCGGCATTCGGGCCTGGAGGCCGAGCTGGACGTCGAGGGCGACTTCTCCGACCTCGACGACGACGCGCAGCTCGTCCTCTACCGCGTCGCCCAGGAGGCGCTGACCAACGCGGCCCGCCACAGCGGCGCGCGACGGGTCGACGTCACGCTGCGGCGCGGCGCGGGCGGCGTCGAGCTCGCGGTCGCCGACGACGGCCGCGGCTTCGCCTTCGAGCAGTCCGAGCGCGGCCTCGGCATCGGCGGCATGCGCGAGCGCGCCCTGCTGGTCGGCGGCGAGCTGACGATCGAGTCCCGCCCGAACCACGGAACGACGGTCCGTCTCAGCGTTCCACAGTGACCTATCCATCTCATGGAGGCATAAATCACAGTGGAACCGTCTAGCCTCGCCCGATGCGCGTTCTGATCGCAGACGACCACGGGATCGTGCGCTCGGGGCTGCGGCTGCTGCTCGAACGGCAGCCGGACATCGAGGTGATCGCCGAGGCCTCCGACGGAGCCGCGGCGCGCGACATCGCCGTGCGCGAGAAGCCCGACCTGGCGATCCTCGACGTGAAGATGCCGAAGCTGACCGGGCTGCAGGCGACGCGCGAGATCCGCGCCCAGTCGCCGGGGACCGCGGTGCTGATCCTCTCGATGCACGACGACCCGCGCTACCTGAGCGAGGCCTTCGAGGCAGGCGCGTCCGGCTACGTGGTGAAGACCCAGGCCGACGCCGACCTGGTCGCGGCGATCCGCGCGATCGAGCGCGGCGAGCCCTTCCCCGCCCCCGCCCCGGCCGGCGAGCTGACGCCGCGCGAGGAGGAGATCGTCAAGCTGGTCGCCGAGGCGCACACGACGCGGGAGATCGCCGAGATCCTCCACCTCTCGGAGAAGACGGTCGAGAACCACCGCGCCAACGCGATGCGCAAGCTCGGCATGCGCGACCGGGTCGAGCTCGTCCGCTACGCGATCCGCCGCGGCCTGATCGAGGCCTGAGCCGCCCGCGCGCCGCGCCATAACCGACCCCTTCAGTAGGATTTCGTCAGATGCTGTTTTCGACCAAAGCCGAGTACGGAGTCCGCCTGATGGTCGAGCTCGGGCGCCAGCGGGGATCCTCCCCGGTCTCGCTGAGCGCCGTCGCCGAGGCCGAGCGGCTGCCGCTCTCATATATGGAGCACCTGGTGGCGAAGCTGCGCAACGCCGGCCTCGTCAGCTCGACCCGCGGCGCGCACGGCGGCTACCGGCTGGCGCAGCCGCCGGAGGCGATCACGCTCGACCAGGTGGTCGAGGCGCTGGAAGGCCAGATCGCCCCGATGGAGTGCTTCCACGAGACTCCCGAGGGCAAGGTGCTCTGCTCGCACGAGAGCGACGGCGACCGCGCCTGCGCGACGAAGCTGCTCTGGACGCGCGTCCAGGGCGGCGTCACCAAGGCGCTCGCCGGCACGACGCTGGCCGAGCTGGTCGAGTTCTCCGGCGGCGAGGCGGGTAGTGCCGAGCAGGCGCCGGTCGGCAGCGCTGTCTGAACCCAACCCACGAACGGAGCGAAATTGGCTGAGCTGGAGATACGCAACCTGCACGTGACCGCCGAGGGCAAGGAGATCCTGCGCGGGCTCGACCTCGACGTCGAGAAGGGCAGGGTCCACGCGCTGATGGGCCCCAACGGCTCGGGCAAGTCGACGCTAGCCAACGCGATCATGGGCCACCCCTCACTCGAGGTGACCGAGGGCTCGATCGTCTTCAAGGGCGAGGACATGACCGAGGCCGACCCCGACGAGCGCTCGCGCGCCGGCCTGTTCATGGCCTTCCAGTACCCCGTCGCGATCCCCGGCGTCTCGGTCAGCAAGTACCTGCGGATGATCCTCAACGCGCGGCGCGAGGCCCGCGGCGAGGGCGAGATCAAGATCAAAGAGTTCGCCAAGGTCGCCCAGGAGGCGATGGAGCTCGCCAACATCCCCAAAGACTTCTCCAGCCGCTACCTCAACGACGGCTTCTCCGGCGGCGAGAAGAAGCGCATGGAGCTGCTGCAGCTGGCGCTGCTGCGGCCGGAGCTCGCGGTGCTCGACGAGACCGACTCGGGCCTCGACATCGACGCGCTGCGGGTCGTCGCCGAGGGGGTCAACAAGTTCGCCGGCCCGGAGATGGGCGTGCTGATCATCACCCACTACCAGCGCATCCTGCACATGGTCAAGCCGGACTCGGTGCACGTGATGTTCGAGGGCCGGATCGTCAAGCAGGGCGGCCCGGAGCTGGTCGAACAGCTGGAGGAGAAGGGCTACGGCTGGATCCGCGAGGAGGTCGAGGCGGGCGCGAGCGCCTAGCCTCGCAGCGATGGAGCCGACGACGACCGAGACCGCGTCGGCCTTCCCGATCGAGAAGGTCCGCGCCGCCTTCCCCGCCCTGGAGCGCGAGGTCCACGGGCGCCCTGTCGCCTACCTCGACAGCGGCGCGAGCGCCCAGCGGGTGCTCGCCTCGATCCAGGCCGTCGACCGCTACGAGCGCGCCCATCACTCGAACGTCCACCGCGGCTCGCACACTCTCTCGGCCGAGGCGACGGCGGCCTTCGAGGGGGCGCGGGCGACCGTCGCCGACCACCTCGGCGCCGCCGACCGGCGCGAGGCGATCTTCGTCCGCAACGCGACCGAGGCGATCAACCTCGTGGCGCGGGCCTGGGGCGACGCCAACGTCGGCGCCGGCGACCGCATCGTGCTCACCGAGATGGAGCACCACTCCAACATCGTCCCCTGGCAGCAGCTCGCCGAGCGGGTCGGAGCGGAGATCGACTGGGTGCCGGTCGACGAGGAGGGCGGGCTCGACATGGCCGCGTACGCGGAGCTGCTCGAGCGCGGGCCGAAGCTGGTCGCCGTCGCCCACGTCTCCAACGTGCTCGGGACGGAGAACCCGGTCGCCGAGATCGCCCGGCTGGCGCACGACGCCGGCGCCCTGGTGCTCGCCGACGGCGCCCAGGCGGCGCCGAAGCTGCCGCTCGACGTGGCCGAGCTCGGGGTCGACTTCTACGCGCTGACCGGCCACAAGCTCTACGCCCCGACCGGGATCGGCGTGCTCTGGGCGAAGCTCGACCTGCTGCGCGCGATGCCGCCCTTCATGGGCGGCGGCTCGATGATCCGCAAGGTGACCAGGGAGGGGACGACCTACGCCGACCCCCCCGCCCGCTTCGAGGCCGGCACGCCGGCGATCGCCCAGGCGGTCGGCATCGCCTCCGCCCTGCGCTGGCTGGACGGGATCGGGATGGAGGCGGTGCGCGAGCACGAGCGGGGCGTCACCGACCACGCGCTGCGGCGCCTCGCCGAGGTCCCGGGCCTGCGCGTCTTCGGCCCGCCGCGCGGCCCCGAGCGGCTCGGCCCCGTCTCCTTCGAGCTCGCCGGCGTCCACGCCCACGACGTCTCCGAGATCCTCGACCGCCACGGCGTCGCCGTTCGCGCCGGCCACCACTGCGCGCAACCGCTGATGGAACGGCTCGGCGTCGCCGCCACCGCCCGCGCCAGCTTCGGCGTCTACACCACCCCGGAGGAGATCGACCGCCTGGTCGAGGGGCTCCACGACGCGCGGCGTATCTTCGACCTATGAGCGCCAACCACCCCCGCAGGGCGGACGCGGGAGAGATCGCCAATCCATATCTGATTCTCTTGGCGATCGTGGAAGCAGAGCACCTGCGGGGAACTTGATCATGGACCAGCTCTACAGGGACCAGATCCTCGAGCACTACAAGCGGCCGCACAACTTCGGCCGCGTCGAGAAGCCCGACCTCGAGTTCGAGGACACCAACCCCTTCTGCGGCGACGAGCAGCACGTGACGATCCGCCTCGACGGCGAGGGCAGGGTCGCCGAGGTCGCCTTCGAGGGGCAGGGCTGCGCGATCTCCACCGCGGCGACCTCGCTGCTGACCGACGAGCTGGTCGGCAGGACGCGCGAGGAGCTGCTGGCGATCCCCAAGGAGGAGGTGCTCGACCTGCTCGGGATCGAGATCTCGGCGACGCGGATGAAGTGCGCGATGCTCGGCCTCAAGGTGGTCAAGGGCGCCGGCCTCGGCCAGCCGGCCGAATGGGAGGACGAGGGCGAGCAGGGCGACCCGGCCGCGGAGCAGGCGCGCGAGGGGCTCTGAGCCGGGCCGAGTTCACGTTTTGCCCCCCTGAGGGGCCTAACGTGAAGCTGGCGCTCCCGCCTTGGCCCCGAGCCATTCGAGGCCGGAGCGGAACGAGTAGGCCTTGGCGGCCCTGTCTTTGTGCGGGCCCCAGATGCGCACCAGCGAGACCTCGGGGTCGCGGCGGGCGAAGCGGATGTTGATCGAGCAGGGGACGATCGTGTCTTCACAGCTCTGGTAGATGCGCACCGGCCGGAGGCTCGCCCGGAAGGCGCTGGAGAAGGCGCGGCGGACGCGCGGGGTCGCGCGCATGTGGCGCCACGAGTGCGGGTCTGTCGGCGGCGCGGTCGCGTAGCGGGCGGCGATCTGGGACCGCCACCCGACCAGCGCCGTCGGCGGCGCTTTCGCCGCCGCCGCCTCGACGTAGCCGCGTGCGGCGAGCCAGGCGGCGATCGCGCCGCCGGCCGAGTCGCCGTAGGCGTAGACCTCGCGCCCCCGGGCGGCCAGCGACCGGGCGACGGCGCGGACGTGCTCGAAGGCGCCGGTCAGGTTGTCCAGCGGGTAGGCCGGCTGCACGGTGGCGAAGCGCCCGTCTTCGGCGGCGATCGCGGCCGCATAGTCCATCTGGCCGGGGTCGCCTTCGTAGAAGCCGCCGCCGTGGATCAGCAGCAGGACGGGCTTCGACGGCGGGTCGCCGACCGCCGCCGGCGCGCCGAGGGCGGCGACGAGCGGCGCCGCGAGCAGCAGCGCGAGCGCGAGCGTCGCAAGCTCCGCGCCCCGCGGGGCGCGCGCGGCTCTCGTCCTCGACCGGGTCATGACGACGCTCATATCGACAGGCGGAGCAGTGGGGTTGAGGGAGAGGTGCGGTGGAGGTCGCCGGGGTCGCGAGGACCGCGGCATGATAGCCGGGCCGCGGTCCCGGCCGCCCGTCTCGCTAAAATCCGACTTCGGAAGTAGGATTAAGTCTCAACCCGCACGAAGCATCGCGGAGGGAACCACAGAGATCGAATGGCTGACACCGCTGGAACGCAGATATCAGTATGCCCGCTCGCCGAGCTGCCGCCCGGCGCGATGCGCCTGGTCGAGCACGGGGACGTCAAGATCGGCGTCTTCAACTGCGACGGCACGCTGTACGCGATCGAGGACCGCTGCTCGCACGACGACGGGCCGCTGGCCGAGGGCGAGTTCGACACCGCCGCCTGCACGGTCGAGTGCCCGCGCCACGGCTCGCTCTTCGACCTGACCAGCGGCAGGCCCAGGACCCTCCCCGCCTATGCTCCGGTGCGGACGTTCGCGACGGCCGTCGTGGACGACACGATCGTTCTGGAGGTCTGACACATGGCAACGCCCGAGGCAGTAGCGGAGAAGAGAGAGCTCGCCGGGATCAACGCCGACTACAAGGAGAAGTTCGGCTTCCACGACCCCGAGACCGGCTACGCCTACAAAGCCCCGAAGGGGCTGACGCGCGAGGTCGTCGAGTCGATCTCCGAGTACAAGGACGAGCCGCAGTGGATGCGCGACTTCCGGCTCAAGGCGCTGGAGCACTTCGAAAGCCGGCCGACCCCGACCTGGGGCGGCAACCTCGGCCAGATCGACTTCGACGACATCCACTACTTCGTCCGCGCCTCGGACAAGAACAGCCGCGACTGGAGCGAGGTCCCGGACGACATCAAAAACACCTTCGACCGGCTCGGCATCCCCGAGGCGGAGCGCAAATTCCTCTCCGGGGTCGGCGCCCAGTACGAGTCCGAGGTCGTCTACCACCAAGTCAACGAGCAGCTCGAGGCCCAGGGCGTGATCTTCACCGACATGGACACGGCGCTGCGCGAGCACGAGGACCTGGTGCGCGAGTACTGGGCGACGGTGATCCCGCCCAACGACAACAAGCTGGCGGCGCTCAACTCGGCCGTCTGGTCGGGCGGCTCGTTCGTCTACGTGCCGGCCGGGGTCAAGGTCGAGATGCCGCTGCAGGCCTACTTCCGGATCAACACCGAGAACATGGGCCAGTTCGAGCGCACCCTGATCATCTGCGAGGAGGGCGCCGACGTCCACTACATCGAGGGCTGCACGGCGCCGGTCTACTCGACCGACTCGCTGCACTCGGCCGTGGTCGAGATCGTCGCCAAACCGAGCTCCCGCGTCCGCTACACGACCGTGCAGAACTGGTCGCAGAACGTCTTCAACCTGGTCACCAAGCGCGCCGTCGCCGAGGAGAAGGCGACGATGGAGTGGGTCGACTGCAACCTCGGCTCGAAGCTGACGATGAAGTACCCGTCGATCTACCTGCTGGGGCCCGAAGCGCACGGCGAGATCCTCTCGATCGCCTTCGCCGGCCAGGGGCAGCACCAGGACGCCGGCGGCAAGATCATCCACGCCGCGCCGCGCACCTCCTCCTCGATCTTCTCCAAGTCGATCTCCAAGGACGGCGGCCGCAGCACCTACCGCGGCCTGCTCGAGGTCGCCGACGGGGCGAGCGAATCACGCTCCAAGGTGGTCTGCGACGCGCTGCTGCTCGACGAGGACTCGCGCTCGGACACCTACCCGACGATCCGCATCGGCGAGAACGACGCCGACGTCGGCCACGAGGCGACGGTCTCGAAGATCGGCGACGAGCAGGTCTTCTACCTGCAGAGCCACGGACTCGACGAGGAGGAGGCCTCGAAGATGATCGTCAACGGCTTCATCGAGCCGGTCACCAAGGAGCTGCCGATGGAGTACGCGGTCGAGCTCAACCGGCTCATAGAGCTGCAAATGGAGGGCTCAATTGGCTGAGCTCGCCACCCTCCCACCCCTTCCCGACCAGAAGGCGAAGGGGTGGGAATTCACCGACCTCTCCGACCTCGACCTCGACTCCTACTCCCCCGCCGCCAGCGGCGCCACGCTGGGCGCGGCGGAGGGGGCGACGGTGCTGCCGCTGGCCGAGGCGGTCGAGTCGCACCCGGCGCTGGTCGCCGACCGGCTGGGCGCGCTGGCGCCGGGCGAGGACCCGTTCGTCGCCCGCAACGAGGCCGCGCCGCGCGACGGCGTGCTGGTCCACGTGCCGGCCGGAGTGAAGGTCGCCGAGCCGATCCGGATCGAGCTGCCGCTCGACGACGACGGCGCGGCGGTCGCCTGGCGCACGCTGGTCGTGCTCGATGAGGGCGCCGAGGCGGAGGTCTGGGAGCACAGCGCCTCCAGCGGCGACGAGACCGACGCGCTGCTCAACTCGGTGGTCGAGCTGCACGTCGGGCAGGCGGCGACGCTGCGCTACATCGCGACGCAGGACATCTCCGAGCGCGCCTGGATCTTCTCCACCCAGCGCGCCCGGGTCGAGCGCGACGGCCGCCTCGACTGGACGGCGCTCGGCTTCGGCTCGGGCAACGGCAAGGTGCGGATGGAGACCAACCTGGCGGGCCCCGGCTCCGAGGCGCGGGTCACCGGCGGCTACGCCGGCGGGCCGGGCCAGCACCTCGACTACGACACGACCCAGGAGCACTCCGCCCCCAACACCTTCTCCGACCTCGCCTTCCGCGGCGTGCTCGCGGCCGGCGGGACCGCCGTCTGGCGGGGGATGATCCGGGTCGACCCCGGCGCGCAGCAGACCGACGCCTTCCAGGAGAGCCGCAACCTGCTGCTCTCCCCCGACGCCCACGCCGACGCGATCCCCGGCCTGGAGATCGAGGCCGACGACGTGCGCTGCACGCACGCGGCGGCGATCGCCCAAGTCGACCGCGAGCAACTCTTCTACCTGACCTCGCGCGGGCTCGACCCGGCGGCGGCCAAGCAGCTGATCATCGAGGGCTTCCTCGAGGCGCTGGTCGAACGGCTCGCCGAGGGGCCCGTGCGCGAGGAGATCTCGGCCGCGCTGGAGCGCCGCCTGCGCGAGATCCTCTAGCGCACCACGCAATCTCGCCGCCGCGCCTCGCCTCCTTCACACACCGAGGCCACCGGGTGGCTGAATATCCGGCGGCCTCGGCACCACTTGCTTATTTTATTTTGGGTGGGAGGACGGGGAAGTCTCTGCTTCGCAACCTCGGCGACCAGTCAAGCATCCGGTCCACTCCCGCGGCATCGGTAGAAAGCCGCGTACCGGGAGTGGCGAGCCCACACGCTCGGCGATCGCCGCGGCTCACCCGTTGGCCACCGAGAGCAGGTAGAGGCCGAAGCAGGTGAAGGCGACCATCACGGCCAGCATCCAGTACTGCGAGCGGGCCGCCTCGCGGTAGTCGCCCCAGTAGGCGACGGCGCGGTCGTGGGCGAGGGTGAGGCCGAGCACGTGGCCGAGCACCAGCGCGCCGACCTGCACGTACCAGATCGCGTTGGCGCTGAGCAGCTGGAAGTCGATGCCCGAGGAGGCCGTGCCGAAGAGGTCGGTCGTGCCGGTGCCGAGCGGGTCGGAGAGCAGGTAGGTGAACTGCGCCTGCTCCTGGAAGACGAAGAGGCTGAAGTAGTGGGCGACGAGGTAGGCGAAGGCGATCGGGATCAGCGTGTGGGCGAAGCCCGAGCGCAGCTTCGCGAACGAGGGCGCGCCGGGGACCCCCGCCATCCCGCGTACCCCGGCCAGGTAGACGAGCGCGACCCCGGCGAAGGTCAGCGCCATGAACAGCGTGTCGGTCAGCCGCAGCGAGGTGGTGAGGCCGATGCCCGCGTCGACCAGCCATTCGAAGGTGCTTTCGAGCGCGCCCTTGAAGGCGCCCTCCTGGGCGCCGTCGAAGCTCGTCGTCGCGATCGAGGCGATCACCACGGCGGCCGAGCCGGGCACGGTCGCCCAGCTGGTCGCCGCCGAGAACGGCCGGCGCACGCCGAGCCGCCCGTCCTTCGCGCCGAAGCAGCCGAGCCGGCCGAACATGCCGAAGTAGACCGAGAAGACCTCGCCCGTGCGGCACCACTGCTCGACCCCGAACAGCGCCATCATCGCCATCGTGTAGACGCTGTAGGCGATCGCGGCGACGGCCGCCGCGTGCGGGTCGAGCCCGACCGCGACGCCGCCGCTGGCGCCGTAGACGACCTCCAGCCAAACGACCGCGATCAGGCCGATCGCCGCGGGCCAGCGGCCGAGCTTCTCCGGGTAGCGCAGGTGCGCCGGCCGCTGCCCGGCGAGCGCCGTGAAGGCGCCGCCGGCCACGCGGCCGACCGCCCGCCAGGGGTTGAACGGGCGGAAGACGTCGCCGAGCACGACGCTGAACAGCGGGAAGCCGAGCCAGGCGGTGACGTAGAGGAAGGTCAGCGCGAAGTTGCGGTCGGGCGCTTCGGTGCCGCGCAGGCCGGCGTAGATCGCCAGGCCCAGCAGGAAGGTCCCGACCAGGCCGTAGACGATCTGCGCCGGCGGCGAGAGCAGCGCCCGCGAGAGGCCGGCGCCGAGCGGGCGCCAGCGGTCCCGCTCGAAGCGCGGCGTGCGCCAGCCGACCGAGAGCGCGAAGAAGGAGACGATCAGGACGATCGACGCCCCCCAGGCGAACAGCCACGCCGGGACCGGCAGGTCCTGGCGCGCGACCAGCGCGTGCGCGAACGGCAGCCAGCTCACGGGTTGACTCGGATTTCCGCGATCTGTTCCTTGCGCCCCTCGAGCTCGGCCTCGAAGATGCCTTCGATTTCGGCCGGGAACGAGAACGAGACGGAGCCGCCCGCCGGCACGTCCTTCATCAGGTCATAGCCGTGGACGTGGATCTCGTCGGCGACGTCGGAGTCGACGGTGAATTCGATCTGTTCGCCGGCGTTGTATTCGAGCCGCTGTACGCCGCCCACCGGTTCGCCGTTCTTGACGACGATCGTCGTGCCGGCCGGCATCGCGCCGCTCTTCGCGGTTTCTTCGCTCCTGGCGCTTTCCGCGCCGCCGCCGTTGGTGCTCGTGCCGCTTTCGCTGCTGCCGCAGGCGGCGAGGCCGGCGACGGCGAGCAGCGCGAACAGCAGGGTTAGGGCCTTCTTGGGATGGGTCATCGAGTCATCTCCTTCTGGTTGCGATGCGCGCGTCGACGCCTCTCGCATGCCGCGGGCAGGCGAGAGCGTGGCGCCGGCGCGCCGGTTGGAACGGGGATGACTAGGCGGGGGGAGCGCGGCCGGAGAGGCCGCAGGCGAGAAGCAGCCCGCCGCGGGCGAAGGTCCTCGCCGGTGGGCGCGGTCGCAACCAGTCGCCTGCGCGTGTGACCGCCCGGCGACCGCGCGAGGCGATCCGCTCGGCCAGCCGCATCGCCGTCTCGCACCCGGGGTAGCGCCCCAGGACGAGCGCCCCCAGGAGGAGCAGCAACGGCAGCGCCGCGATCAGAAACTCGACCATCGCCGCCACACGCTATCGGGCGCGGGAGGGATAGGTTGCGCGGGATGCGACCGGAGCGGGACAACATCGCGGCGCCCGACCTGCCCGAGGGGCTGGAGTGGGTCGGCGAGGCGCCGCGCTCGATGCCGGTGGCGACGGCGGGCGGGCCGGTGCTGGTCCACTTCCTCGACTTCGCCCAGCTGAACAGCGTGCGCACCCTGCCCTACGTGCGCGAGTGGGCGGCGCGGTACGCCGGCGCCGGGCTGACGACGATCGGCGTGCAGGCGCCGCGCTTCCCCTTCGGCGCCGATCGCGACGCGGTCGCGGCCGGCCTCGAGCGGCTCGGGGTCGAGTTCCCGGTCGCGATCGACGCCGACCGCCGCCTCTGGCACGCCTACGGCTGCGAGGGCTGGCCCAGCCTCTTCCTCTGGAAGCTCGGCGGCGCGCTCGCCTGGTTCCACTTCGGCGAGGGCGAGTACCGCGCCACCGAGGAAGCGATCCAGGCCGAGCTGCGCGAGCAGGACGCCCTGCGGGAGCTGCCCGGGCCGATGCCCCCCCTGCGCCCCACCGACGCCCCCGGCGCCAAGGTCATGCCCCCCACCCCGGAGCTCTTCCCCGGCGGCTCCTGGGAGCAACCGTGGGAAGGCGACGAGCTCGAGGTCCCCTACGAAGCGGGCGGCGCCTACGTCACGGTCGAGGGCACCGGCGGGTTGCAGATCACACTCGACGGCACAGAGCTCGCCCCGGTCACGGTGGAGGGTGCCGGCCTTTACGAGCTTTCGAGCCATCCGCGCCACGAGAGCCACCGACTCTCACTGCGTCCCAATTCCACCATCCGAATCTGGTCCATCAGCTTCCCCGCCGCCGTGCCGTAGAGGGCGGGGGCACTCCCGAACGGGCGGATACTCAAAACGCCGGCCTAATTAGGCCGGCGTTTGTCCGGGCGGGAGTGCCCCCGCCCTCTACGCCGCCTTGACGGGCTCGCGAATCTCCTTCGGCAGCATGAACCGCACGTCCTCGTCGACCGTGCGCAGCTCGGAGACGTCGTCGCAGCCGCGCTCGCGGAACAGGGCGACGAGGTTCTCGACCAGCTCCTCGGGGGCGCTGGCGCCGGAGGTGATGCCGACGGTCTCGACCCCCTGCAGCCACTCCTCGCGCACCTGGTGGTGGAAGTCGATCAGGTGCGAGGCGGCGCCGTGTTCGCGCGCGACCTCGACCAGGCGGTTGGAGTTGGAGGAGTTGGTCGAGCCGATCACCAGCACCAGATCGCACTCGCGGGCGAGCTGCTTGACCGCGATCTGGCGGTTGGTCGTCGCGTAGCAGATGTCATCGGACTTGGGGCTGACGATCGCCGGGAACTTCGCCCGCAGGGCGGCGATGATCTCGGTCGTCTCGTCGACCGAGAGCGTCGTCTGGGTGATGAAGGCGACGCGCTCGGGGTCCGGCACCTCGAGGTCGGCGACCTCGCCGACCGTCTGCACGAGGACGATGCTCTCGGGCGCCTCGCCGGTCGTCCCTTCGACCTCCTCGTGGCCCTCGTGGCCGATCATCACGATCGTGTAGCCGTCGGCGGCGAAGCGGCGCGCCTCGACGTGGACCTTGGTGACGAGCGGGCAGGTGGCGTCGATCGTGCGCAGGTTGCGGGCGGCGGCGTTCTCGTGCACCGCCGGCGCGACCCCGTGGGCCGAGAAGACGACCATCTCGCCCTCCGGAACCTCGGTCTCCTGCTCGACGAAGACCGCGCCGCGCTCGGAGAGCTCCTGCACGACGTGCTTGTTGTGGACGATCTCCTTGCGCACGTAGACGGGGGCGCCGTGGCGCTCCAGCGCGCGCTCGACGGTCTGCACGGCGCGATCGACGCCGGCGCAGTAGCCGCGCGGGGCGGCGAGCAGCACGCGCTTCGGCGTTGCGGTTTCGGTTGCAGGCATGGTCGCCAGAGTAGCGGGCAGTTAGCCTTGGGAGCGTATGTCCCCCGCCGACGGAATTCACCTCGAGCGCCTCAGCGCGACCGACGCCTCGTTCCTCACCAACGAGAGCGTCTCGAGCCACATGCACATCGGCGGCGTGCTGATCTTCGAGGGGCCGCCGCCGCGCTACGTCGACCTGGTCGAGCACGTGCGCGGCAAGCTCGACCAGGTGCCGCGCTTCCGCCAGCGACTGGTCGTGCCGCCGCTGGAGGCGGGGCGCCCGTTGTGGGCCGACGACGTCAACTTCAACCTCACCTACCACGTCCGCCACACGGCGCTGCCCGACCCCGGCGGCGAGGAGCAGCTCAAGCGGCTCGCCGCGCGCGTCTTCTCGCAGCAGCTCGACCGCTCCAAGCCGCTGTGGGAGATGTGGCTCGTGCAGGGACTGGAGCGCGACCGCTTCGCCCTGCTGACCAAGACCCACCACGCCGCGGTCGACGGGATCGCCGGCGTCGACATCGGCACCGTGCTGTTCGACCTCGAGCCGATCCCCGAGCCCGCCCCGGTCGAAGACGGCTGGCAGCCGCACAAGCAGCCGAGCACCGCCGAGCTGCTGACCCGCGGGGCGGGCGAGCTCGCGGCGGCGCCGCTGAAGCTCGCCGAGCGGGCGCTGGGCGCCGTGCGCCACCCGGAGTCGGCGGCCAGGCGCGCCGTCGAGGCGCTGGAGGGGGTCGGCGAGGTGGCCGGCGCGTTCGCCGACCCGGCGCCCGACGTGCCGCTGAACCGGGAGATCGGCCCGCACCGGCGCTTCGCCTGGTCGCGCTCGGAGCTGGCGACCTTCAAGCGGATCAAGGACTCGCTCGGCGGCACCGTCAACGACGTCGTGCTCGCCGTCGTCACCGGGGCGCTGCGCAAGTGGCTGCACGCGCGCGGCCTGCGCACCGAGGGGCTGGAGCTGCGGGCGCTGGTCCCGGTCTCGATCCGCACCGCCGACGAGCGCGGCGAGCTGGGCAACAAGCTGGCGGCGATGCGCGGTCCGCTGCCCGTCTACGTCGAGGACCCGGCGCGGCGCCTGCGCGTGGTCAGCGAGCAGATGGAGGGGCTGAAGCGCTCCAAGCAGGCGCTCGGCGCGGAAGTGATCTCGCGCTTCAACGACTTCGCCCCGCCGACCCTGCTGGCGCAGGCGGCGCGGATCAACTTCTCCACCCGGCTGTTCAACCTGATCGTCACCAACGTGCCCGGGCCGCAGTTCCCGCTCTACGTGCTGGGCCGGCAGCTGGAGGAGATCTTCCCGGTCGCCTTCCTGCCGCAGAACCACGCGCTCGCGGTGGCGATCATGAGCTACAACGGCCGCGTCTGCTTCGGCCTGCTCGCCGACTACGACACGATGGAAGACGTCGAGATCGTCGCCGCCGGGATCGACGAGTCGCTGGCGGAGCTGACGGAGGCCGCGACCGCCGCGGCCGCGGCCTGAGCCTCTCTCACCGAGCGCCGTAGAGGTTTTCACCGCATACCGGCAACAACCTCGACGGCACTACGCTGAAGGGACTGTGTTCCTGCTCATCGGCCTGTTCATCGCCGTGCCGATCCTCGAGCTGTACGTGATCATCAAGATCGGCGGCCTGATCGGCGTCCTGCCGACGCTGCTGCTGCTGTTCGCGATGTCGCTGCTCGGGGCGACGCTGCTGCGCCACCAGGGACGCGGCGCCTGGCAGCGCTTCAACCGCGCCCTCGCCGAGCGTCGCTTCCCCGGCCGCGAGGTCGCCGACGGGCTGATGATCACGATCGGCGGCGCTCTCCTGCTCACCCCCGGCTTCATCACCGATGCCGTCGGCCTGCTCCTGCTGATCCCGCCGACCCGGGTGATCGCCCGCCGCCTGCTCCAGGCCTACCTCGCCCGCCGCTTCGTCGTCGTCGGCGTGGGTGGCATGCGCGGCGGCCCGCCTCCCCCCTACGACTCAGACCCCCGCCCGGCGAGCCGCCCCTACGACTTCGAGGGCACGGCAGAGGAGATCGAACCAGACGACCCGCAGCTGCCCCGGTAGGCGCCCTCAGTCGGCCGCTCCCTGCTCGCCGGCGACCACGAGCGCCCGATGCACGACGAGCGGCGTGAGCAGCTCGAAGACGAACACAGCGCCGAGCACCACTGCGGCGACCTGCTCGCCCACGTCGGCGGACCCGACGCTCGCGGTGCTGCTGACCACGTAGGAGGCGAGGCCCACCGCCATCCCGGCCAGGGGAAGCTGCGCGGCGGCGCTCCAGACGCCGTGGCGGACCTCGCGCCCCTCGCGCGTCGCGAGGAGCCCCAGCCGCCCGCCGGCCAGCCGACCCGCGACGCGGAAGGCGATGAACGCCGCGCCCAGCAGGCCGAGGTCGGCGAAGCGGCCGAGATGGGCGTCGGCGCCGGTGACGAGGAAGAAGACGAGGAAGATCGGCGGCTCCAGGAGGCGCACGTGCTCGAAGACCGCGCGCGGCGTGCCGCGGTGGTTGGCGGCGACCGCGCCCATGACGAGCGCCACGATCACGACCGAGGCTTCCAGGTAGCGCGCCGCGCCCACGGCGAGGATCAGCAGCACCCAGACGAGCAGGAACTGGTGGTCCCGCGCCTCGATGCGCGGCGCCAGCGCAGCGAGCAGGCGGCCGCCGACGTAGCCGCAGGCCAGCGACGCGCCGAGGATCTGCAGCAGCGCCATGCCGGCGGTCGCGGTGGCGGAGTCGTCGGATATCCGGGCCAGCACGAGCGGCGCGCCGATCCCGAAGAGCAGCGCCGCGCAGACGTTGTTGACGGCGGTGGCGGCCAGCAGGTCGTCGGTGAAGCGGCCGGCAGCGCGCTGCTCGGCCACCAGGGCGCGGACCGTGACCGGGGCGGTCGCCGGCGAGAGCGCCGCCAGCAGGAAGGCCACCGTCGGCCGGCCGCCGACGGCGACGACCGCGGCGAAGACGGCGGCGAAGCTGGCGAGGCTGCCGAGGACCGCCATCGGGATGACGGTGCGCCGGACGCTGCGCAGGACCGCCACCCGGAGGCGGTCCCCGAGCAGGAAGACCATCGCCGCCAGGGCGACGCTGGCGATCGGACGGAGGGCCTGGAGCCGGTCCTCGTCGATCGCGCCGAACGCCTGCGGGCCGAGGGCGAGCCCGATCGCCAGGAACACGATCACCTCGGAGACCGGCAGGTAGCGGCGCGTCAGCACCGCCCCGGCCAGCGCCGCGGCGCCCAGAGCGCCGACAAGCAGCACCGGGCCGGCGCCGAGATCGAAGCTCAGCGCCGCGACGGGCATCTGCTCCCCCAGGTCGACGACGGTCTCGCTCATCTCAGCCCCCTACCCGATTCCACAGGGCTGGCCCATAGCATGGCGTCGCGCAGTCGTCTGGCCGACGGCCCCATGAGCCGCAGCACCCTAGCGCCGCCGTCAGACCCAAACAGCGCGAAGATCGGGGAGGCGGGGCCCGCGTGCGGCCGCGAGGGCGCCGGGGCCGCCGCCGCTCAGAAGCCGAGTGCGAACTTGGCGTCCTCGGTCATCATCATGCGGAAGGCGGGACGCGACGCCCCTGCAAATCGGTGGGTTTTGATGCCCGTGGGGACGGCGAGGCGTCAATGGGCGGTGCGGCGCTCCCGGAATCCTTCGATGGACGCCTCCAAGATCGCTTTCCATTCGCCGGTCAGCGGACTCGTCCCCCACTCCGCGATCAGGTGCCAGGCGACGTACTCCAGCGGGACGCGGCCGGTCGGAACGTGCAGGCCCCGGACCTCCTCTCCGTCGAGGCGACCGTGGAAATGAACGTGAGCCGGGGGATACGCGTAGTCGGGCCTGGGCGGATCGCGGTCGTACTCCCAGCGGATGAGCGTCGATCCCGGCGAGTCGTCGGACTGGAGCCGGTAGCGATAGGAAACGGTCTGGCAATGCTTGCCCCCACCCGGATCGTCCACGACACGGACGACCTGCTGCGCAAACAGAGTCCGCGGTGTTCCGGGCAGCTCCAAGGGCGGATCGTCACCGCCCTCCACGCGCTTGACGAGGAACAGGTCCGTCTCCCCCGGTATCTCGATCAGGGAAAGGCGCGACTCGGTGAGCGTCGTGTTGAGGACGCGGTTGAGATGGTCCGTAAATAGCTGAGCTGCGCTACCGCTGCTAGTGGCGACCGTTCTGACCGATCCGAAGGAGGGCGACCAGCTCGCTCACGCCGGGATCGGCGTCGTCAAGGCCGCCAACCTCGTATGCGCTCTTGAATTCAGCGACGGACATGCCCGCGAGCGCCTGCGCGCGAGCCTCCAAGTACTCGGCGTACTCCTGCACAGAGGGCTCATAGACCTCCGTGCCTGCATCCGTCACGAGAACGCTGTCCATAGCCCGGAGAATGATAGGCCAAGCGGACGGAATACTCGCCGGAGACGATCAAGCAGAATCGGTCGTTCCGCGCCCCCGCATGGCCTCGGCCGCATAGCGGATCGCCTCGCGCACGTCCTCAGCTTCCAGGTCCGGGTAGGCGGTGACGATCTCGGGCTCGCTCATTCCATCGGCGACCATGCCGACCACGGTCGCCACAGGGATTCGCAGGCCCCGAATGCACGGGAGACCGCCCATCTGATCCGGAAGAACGGTGATCCGAGTGAAACTCATTCGATTCAGCGTAGCGCCGAAAGGTCTACCGCCCCGGCGAGCTTGATCGCGGTATCGAGCAGCACGCTCAGTCCGCCCCACGCGGCCGAGGTCGCGCGCTCCCCGCAGCGCACCAATCATCGACAAGCTCGCCACGCTTCTAGCCGACCACTTCGTTCTGCTCGATCATCCGAACGACGGCCTGCTCTTCCCGAGCGCGAACAACCCGGCCTGGCCGACCGACGCCGGAATCCTGCGCCGCCGAACTCACGCGCGCTGGAAGAAGGTGGGCCTCAAACCCCCTCGGCTTCCACGAGGGTCGCCACACCTACGCCAGCATCGCCATCGCCGCCGGACTGAACGCCAAGACGCTGAGCACCTACCTCGGCCCCGCGACGATCACGATCACGCTCGACCGCTACGGCCATCTCATGCCAGGAAGCGAGATCGAAGCGCGGACGATGCTGAATGCCTACCTGGATGGGTCCGCAAAGTGATCTGTAGATGGACCGCACAAGCGCCCGATTGCCATCGGACTAGAGAAGTTCTGCCTTGCGCCGCTTGCGCTTCTCCCACCACGACAGGTCTCTTGGCAGATACGCCCACTGGATTACCCGCTCATCCCAAAGCCACTCACCCTGGATGCTGTGACCGGGGGCAGTTCGCGCTTCATATCGGCTGAGGTCAGTGACGTAGGCGCTGAAGTAGTAAACAAACTCTCCATTGAAATCCGGCTGCGGACCATGTGCGAGGAATACGGTCAAGGTCAAGATCACGTCCGACTCTTTCATTCGGTCGAACATTCCCTCGACGTACCCGACCCACGCCCCCTCTCCGGCCTCACCCGGAATCGCATAGACCTCGCCCGCATGCCCCGGAAGACGGCTCAGGACATGGGGCGAGGTTTCGGCTCCCATGAAGCGTGAGTAGAAAGGGTCGGCCCCCGCCGGTAGGTCGTCCCACTCCGACGCGACCCGTCGGGCGGGCAGCTCGGGGCTGTCCCGGTATTCCCAAGGACGGGGAATTCTGAGCTTCTCGGGGTCGCCCGTCCCAGCGAGCGGGACTTCCTGGGCTAGTTGAATCAGCGGCTCCGCGTCGGCTCGGCCAAGCTGCCCAGCTTCATCCACATTCATCGGCTTCAACCAGTCGCAATACCGGCGGGACGATATCGCAGCCGATCCCCAACCTTCGATTCAAACGCTGCGGCTGCGGGTGCCTGCTACGGTCGCTTCACATGGCCGAGATAGCCCTCACTCGCGCTCAGGTTCAAGCAGTTGCGAACGTGGTAAGCGATCACGAAAAGGGCCGTGTCGAACTGGTGTCCCCGCCAGAAGGGGACCTCTTCGACTCGAACTACGTCGAAGTCAAGGTCTTTGACCCCGAGGACAATCTTGTCGACCGGGAGGTTTTCACCTACGCCGGGGTCCGTCCGCGCGGCGAGGCGATTCCGCCCGAGTGGGGCGCGAGCGAAGACTGACGATGCTCTTTCTCCGAACCCGCACGGCGCTCCCGTGGGGACAGCCGTGGGGACGGGATGGGGACAGAATTGACCCCGATTGACCCCCTGTGACCCCGCAATCCCTGCCTAGAAGCCAAGTGCGAACTTGGCGTCCTCGGTCATCATCTCGGGGCTCCAGGGGGGGTCGAAGATCATCTTCGGGTGGACGGTCTTGACTCCCGGGAGGTCGCCTACGAACTCCTTCATCTGCTCGGAGACCTGGGGGCCGATCGGGCAGGCCGGGGTCGTCAGGGTGAAGGTGACGTAGACCTCCTCTCCCTCGATCTCGACGTCGTAGACGAGGCCGAGCGAGACGAAGTCGAGCCCCAACTCGGGGTCGATCACCTCCTCGAGCGCCTCCAGCACGTCGTCTTCGGTCAGCACGTCGCTCTGCGTCTGGTTCTCAGCCATAAGTCAATGGTAGCCGGGCCTACGGCTCCGGCTTGCGACCCCGCCGCTCGACCTCGGTGAGCACGGCGATGTCGTCAAGATCGCCCGGGCGGCCGGCGGCGCGCTTCATCCGGATCAGGTCGTCGAGCGAGACGATCGCAACCTCGACCCCGTCGAGGTCGACCGTCAGGGCGCGATCGCGCATCTCCTCGAACCCGTGGGCGCCCTTCGGTTCCTTGAGGATGTGGAACTGGCCGTGGCGGGTGACCAGAGGCGGCACGATGGCGGCGACGGCGAGCCGCTCGGGGTCGCCAGTGGCGAGCTCGGCTCCATCCGATACCGCATCCCGCGGCCGGGCTTCGAGCTCGGCGAGCGCCTCCCCCAGGCGCCGCAGGTTCTGCGGATCGGGGTCGGGCGTCACGTCGAGGTCCATCGTCGTGCGTCGGTGGCCGTGGACCTGGGCGGCGACACCCCCGATGACCAGATAGTCGACACCGTGTCGCGCCAGCGTGGCGATCAACTCGCCGATGTCGAGTGGGCGCTCGCCGCTCACGGCTCGCTCCGGCGAGTGGCAGGGAGTCCTTCGCGGCGAGCCCGTTCGCCGACGATCGCAACCTTCGAGGCCACCCGGTTCCAGCTCACCGCCTCGCGCAGCCGCTCACTCGGGGTCAGGGCGCCTGCGACGCCAAGCTCGTCACCCTGGACCGAACCGGCAAGCGGCTCGAGGCCGATGACAGGGCGCCAGCCCAGCGCCAGCATGAGTTGGCTGAAGCGCTCGAGCGTCGGCGCCTCCGCCTGCCGCTCTATCCGGCTGATCGCGTCCTGGCTGGTGCCCGCCCTCGCGGCCAGACGGCGCTGGCTGACCCCCTGCTTCTCCCTGGCTTCTCGAAGCGCTTTGCCTAGATCCAGAACTTGACACTGCATACGGTGTCAGCATAACTCACGAACGGAGCGCAGATCGCCGGGAAGGGGGCCCGCGTCGAAGTCGTGCTGCAGTCGGCCCTGCGGACCGCCACGGGCTCCAATCTGTCCCGGGACAATATGGTCACGTCGATGAGCGGGAACCGCGGACAGGTGCTGCGCCGGTCGATCGGCATCGTCTTCGACGATGGTGGACTGCTGGCGCTGAGCGCGGAGCGGGCGCCGGGCGCCGGCGAGCACGGCGAGGAGCGGCTGGCGACGATTCTCCGTCAGCCCGACGGCAACTCGATCGAGGTCTCCGAGACCCTGCTCTCGACCGAATACGGCCCGGAAGGCGTGCAGCGGCGGGCGACGCTGGAGCTGTGGACCGACGCCGACGGCGGCCAGCCGCTGCGCGGCGGCGGGACGCTGATCGGCGCCGGCGAGGCGCCCAGGCATAACGCCGTCGCATCGGTCGCCTTCTTCCGCTGGGCGCTCGAGGGACGCGAGGGCCTCGGCCACTACGAGCTGGTGCGGGCGGATGGCTGACCGGCCCCGCCGCTTCGAGGCCGTCGTCTCCGACTTCGGCGGCGTGCTGACGACGCCGCTGGTTCAGTCGTTCATGGCCTTCCAGGACCGCACCGGGATCACGGCGGAAATGCTCGGCAAGGGGATGCAGGCGGCGGCCGAGGCCAACGGCGGGACGAACCCGCTGTTCGAAATGGAGCGGGGCGAGATCAGCGAGGCGGCGTTCCTGGAGCAGCTCACCGCGGCGCTGGAGCCGCTGCTCGGCCACCCGCCCGAGATGCACAGCTTCAAAGAGATCTACTTCGAGGCGCTGGAGCCGAACCCGCCGATGATCGAGCTGATGCGCGAGCTCGGGCAGGCCGGCTACCGAATGGCGATGCTGACCAACAACGTGCGCGAGTGGGAGCCCTGGTGGCGGCCGATGCTGCCGGTCGACGAGATCTTCGAGACGGTCGTCGACTCCGGCTTCGTCGGCTGCCGCAAGCCCGAATCGAGGATCTACGAAATCCTTCTCGATCGCCTCTCCCTCCCCGCCGAGTCCTGCCTCTTCGTCGACGACGTGCAGGTCAACTGCGAAGGAGCCGAAAAGGCCGGGATGAGCGCCGTCCACTTCCAGGACACCGAGCAGGCGATCGCGGACGTGCGCGCGGCGCTCGCGCGCTGAACCCAATCCCGGCGCTCAGGACCTCGACGCGCGCCGCTCGGCGAGCTGCCTGACCTCGTCCAGGTGCTCGGCGACGGCTCGGTTCCACTGCGGGACCACCCAGTGCGGCGCCGCGAGGCGGCCGAGAAACCAGAAGTCGATGCCGAGCTCGCCGTCGTAGCGCAGGACGGTCGAGCCGCCGGACTCCTCCAGGCGAAACTCCTCGCCGGCCTCCGGCACCGGGCCGGTGAGGTGACGGAAGCGCATCGCCGACGGGGGCTCGAGCTCGATCGACTCGACCGTGCGCGCCTCGTAGAAGTGCACCTTCGTCAGGTGGGCGGCGACGACGAGCGACTCGCTGCCGGCGAGAACCTCGATCGAATCGCTGCGCGCCCGTCCCAGGTAGGGAGCGCTGAGGATCTCGTAGACGAGCTCGCGAGGGGCGGCGATCTCGACGTTCAGCGGGCCCAGCGCGTGGCGGCTGCGCCCCCAGCCGAGATCGAGGTGAAGGCGGCCCATCGCGAGCGCCAGGAAGCCGCCGGCGATCATCGCCAGCAGGAGCAGGGCCAGCGCGCCGAACGCGATCCAGCCGCTCATCTCGGTCTCGGTTGCATCGGTTGCCCACGAACACGATCCCATACCCTGGATAACGTGCTCGGCGCCACCGAGTCGATCTGCCCTCGCTGCCGGAGAGTCCTGGACGCTCAGCTCGTCGAGCGCGCCGGCCGGGTGGTGCTGCGCCGCTCCTGTCCCGACCACGGGGCCTTCGAGGCGGTCGTCTACGGGGACGCGCGACGCTACGCGGAGATCCAGCGCTTCGACAAGCCCGGCGAGGAACCCCGCGAGCGGCAGACCGAGAGCATCGACGGCTGCCCTCACGACTGCGGCATCTGCCCGGACCACGCCCAGCACACCTGCCTCGGAATCATCGAGGTGAACACCGCCTGCAACCTCGACTGCCCGATCTGCTTCGCCGACTCCGGCAGCGGTCACCAGGAGCACGGCTACTCGCTCAGCCTCGAGCAGGTCGAATCGATGCTCGACTCGTTCGTGCGGGCCGAGGGCGCGCCGGAGTCGGTCCAGCTTTCCGGCGGCGAGCCCTCGATCCATCCCCAGATCCTCGAGATGCTGCGCGCCGCGAGGGACCGCGACATCCCGCTGGTGATGCTCAACACCAACGGCATCCGCCTCGCCCGCGACCCGCGCTTCGCCCCCGCGCTGGCGGAGATCGGCGTCCACGTCTACCTCCAGTTCGACGGCTTCGAGGACTCCACCCAGAAGGCGATTCGGGGCAGGCCGCTGACCGAGGAGAAGCTGCGCGCGCTCGAGCGCTGCGCCGAGGCGGGCGTCGGCGTCTCGCTGGCGGCGGCGGTCGAGCGCGGCCTGAACGAGCACGAGGTCGGGGCGATCGTCCGCTTCGGCGTCGAGCACCCGGCGGTCACCGGCGTCTTCTTCCAGCCGGTCACCCACTCGGGGCGCTTCCGCCCCGACTCCGACCCGCTCGACAAGCTGACCAACTCGGATGTGATCGAGGCGGTCGCCGCGCAGCTGCCGGAATGGTTTCGCACGGACGACTTCGTCCCGGTCCCGTGCTGCTCGCCGACCTGCCGCTCGGCCACCTTCGCCCTCTACGACGGCGAGGATCTCGTTCCGCTGCCGCGCCTGGTCGATGTCGAGCAGTACCTCGACTACGTGACCAACCGCGCCGTCCCGGACCTCGACGTGCGCGAGGCGCTGGAGGGGCTGTGGTCGGCAAAGGCCGCGGGCGGCAGCGCTCCCGTCGCCGAGCGCCTCGAGTGCGTCGCCTGCGCGACCGCGATGCCGCCGGAGTTGCGCGAGGTCGCGGCGCGCGGCTTCATGATCGTCGTCCAGGACTTCCAGGACCCCTACACGCTCGACCTGCGCAAGCTGCGCAAGTGCTGCGTCGCGGAGATCGTCCCGGACGGGCGCCTGATCCCGTTCTGCGCCTACAACTCGGTCGGCTACCGCGAGCAGGTCCGGCTCGAAGCCTCGCGCGCCGCACCCGCCGGAGCCTCCCGGTGAGCGCCGGCGCCGCCGGGCCGGGCCTCGCCTCGCTCGCCGACGGCGCGAAGCTCGACGACGAGAGCCTGAAGGCCTGCTGCGCGGACGCTTACGCGAACCCGGCCGTGCGCTGGCTGCTCGGCGAGGAGCTGCACCCCGGCGGCGCCGCGACCACCCGGCGCACGCTCGAGCTGGCCGGCCTGCGGGCCGGCGAGCGGCTGCTGGACGTCGCCGCCGGGTCCGGCGCCTCGGCGATCCTGGCCGGGCGCGAGCTCGGCGTCGAAGCCCTCGGCGTCGAGTACGGCGAGGGGGCGGTCGAGGGGGCCCGCGCGGATGCGGCGGCGGCCGGCGTCGGAGCATCGGTCGGCTTCCTCCAGGGCGACGCGGAGGGGCTGCCGGTCGAGGACGGATCGTTCGACGTCGTGCTCTGCGAGTGCTCGCTGTGCACGTTCCCCGACAAGGCCCGCGCCGTGGCGGAGTTCCGGCGCGCCCTGAGGCCCGGCGGCAGACTCGCCCTTTCCGACGTCGTCGCGGAGGCGGGGACGCTGCCACCGCAGCTGAGCGGAGCGATGGCGACTGTCGCCTGCGTCGGCGGAGCGCTCCCCCTGCCAGGCTACGAGGAGCTGCTCACGGCGGGCGGGTTCTCGGTCGCGCGGCGCGAGCTGCTGGGCGAAGACGCCGACCTCTTCGCCCGCGGGATCGAAGAGCGCCTGCGCGGAGCGCGCCTGCTCGGCATCGCCCCTCCGGAGGGGGCGCCGCTGGGAATCGAGCAGGCGATCGAGGCGGTCCGGCTGGCCCGCCGGGCGATCGCCGACGGCCTGCTGGGCTACGCCATCATCGTCGCCGAGGTATGAGTGACGGGTGCCGGCAGCGCGTCAGTTGTCGCTGCCGGCCCTGTCCCAGACGTAGAGCTCGACCGCCTCGACCGCCAGATCCATCAGGCGGGGCCGGGAGAGCAGGCCGAGGACGAGCTCCAGGGCGTCGTCTTCGGTGACGCCGGCGTCGACGGCCTCCTCGCCACGGAAGCCGGCGGCGAGCTTCAGCGCCTCGCGGCGGTTCTCGCCGAGCGAGCCGAAGGCGCCCATGAGGAAGTCCCGGTTGGGGACGGGCTGACCGAGCTCGAGCGAGCCGTGCCAGGCGGCGAGCATCGAGAGGTCGTGCTCGTCGAGCTCGGAGAGCGCTTTCGCGTAGTGGACCTCGAGCTCGTCATCGGGAATCTCGTCGACCCAGGCGCGGACCGCCTCGCCGAGCAGCTGGCGGCGGGCCTCGCGGCCGATCGAGTCGGCGATCGCGCGGATGGCGTCGGCGGGGTCTACGAAGCAGAGGGCCATTTGCACGGCTCAATCTAGAGGCGGCCGTGGACGTCAAAGCCGGGGGCGGAATTCCGCCATTTGCGGCTTTCCCAGAGCGGTTCCGCGGGGCCGGCGGGCGCGCCGGGGTCGAACCTATGCTGGTTCGCCCCATGCCGCTGAAGCTGATCCACGGTCCTCCCAACTCCGGTCGCGCCGAGCGCATCCAGGCGCTCTTCCGCGAGGCGCTCGACCGCGACCCCGTGCTCGTCCTGCCGACCCTGGACGACGTCTTCCGCTTCGAGCGCAGCCTCTGCGCCGGCGGCGCCGCGCTCGGCGGCTCGGTGCTGACCTTCGCCGACCTCTTCCAAGAGGTCGCCTGGGCCTGCGGCGCGCCCGCGGGGACCGAGCTGACGCCGGACCAGTGCCTGGCCGCGGTCGCCGCGGGGGTCGCGGCGCGGCGCGGCGAGCTGGGGCCGCTGCGGCGCTCCGCCGCCCGCCCCGGCTTCGCGATCCCCTTCGAGCGCCTGCTCGACGAGCTGCAGGCGGCGGGCCTCGAGCCGGCGGCGCTGGAGTCGGGGGCGCGGACGCTCGAGTCCTCCGCCTACCTGGGCGACCTGACCGGGCTGTTCGCCGCCTACGCCGAGACGCGCGACCGCCTCGGGATGCGCGACGCGCACGGCCTCGCCGCCGCCGCGATCGAGGCGCTGCGGGCCGCGCCCGAGGCCTGGGGCGGGCGGCCCGTCTTCCTCTACGAGCCGGGTGAACCGACCGGCAACCAGCGGCGGCTGCTGGCAGCGTTGAGCGAGGCGACCGAGGTGACCGTGGCGCTCGCCCATGAGCAGGACAGCCCGGCGCTCGCCGCGCGCGACTCGCTGATGGCGACCCTGGGCGAGATCGCCGGCGAGACCGAGGCGATGCCCGGCCCGGGGGAGCCCGCGCCGTTCGATATCGACCCGCTGCTCGTCCACCTGCAGCGCGAGTTCGGGCGGCCGCAGGCGGCGCGGCGCCCGCCCGGCGACGCCCTCGTCCTCCTGCGCTCGGCCGGCGAGCGCTCCGAGGCCGAGGCGATCGGCGCCGAGGCGGCGAGGCTGATCGGCGGCGGCGCCGACCCGGCCGCGATCGCGATCGCCCTGCGCGACCCGGCGCGCCGCGGGCCGCTGCTCGCCGACGTGCTCGAGTCCTACGGGATCGCGGTCGCGCTGGAGGCCGAGATACCGGTGGCCAGGACCGCGGTCGGCGGCGCGCTGATCGCGCTGCTCGAGGCCGAGCTCGGCACGCGGCGGGCGAGCGACCTGCTGCGCTTCCTGCGCGGCCCCTCCGGCGTCTCCCCCGCGCGGGTCGACTGGTTCGAGCGCGCGGTGCGCCGTCGCCGGCTGACGAGCGCGGCGGCGGCGCTCGAGCTCTGGGAGGAGCGCTACGAGCGCCTGCCCGGTGACCTGGAGGCGGTGCGGGGGGCCGTCGCCGACGGCCCGGCGGCGCTGGCCGCCGCGCTCGCCCGGCTGGCGCCGACGATCGCCTCGCGGCCACTGCGCGGCGAGGGCGACGGGCCCGAGCCGCAGCGGGGCGACGGGCTGGAGCTGCGCGCCGCGGCGGCGGTCGCGAGCGCGCTCGGCGACCTCGCCGAGCTGCCGCGGCTGGCGCCGCCCCCCGCGGGCCTGATCGCCACCCTGCGCGGGCTGCGCTTCGACGCCTGGCGCGGCCCGGTCGAGGGACGCGTGCGGATCGCCAGCCCGTACCGGCTGCGCGCCTCGCGCTTCGAGCACGTCTTCGTCGCCTCGCTGCAGGACGGCGAGTTCCCGCGCCGCGAGCGGCGCGAGGACCCCTTCCTCTCCGAGGCGCAGCGCACCGCCCTCGGGCTCGAGCCGCGGCGCGACCCCGAGGCCGAGGAGCGCTACCTCTTCCACGCCTGCCTGGCGCTGCCGAGCAGGCGACTCTTCCTCTCCTATCGCGACAGCGACGAGGACGGCGTCGCCGAGGCCCGCTCGCCCTTCCTCGACGAGGTCCGGCGCCTGCTCGACCCGGCGCCGCCGGCCGAGGGCGAGGACCCGGTCGAGGCCGGGCTGACGGTCGCCCGCGACCTCACGCGGGTGCGCCTGCCGCGCGACCTCCGTCCCTCCCCCGAGCGGCTGGAGCTCGCCCGGCGCGCCGAGGCGGCGAGCCGCGCGCCCGGGCCGCTCGCCAACCCCGAGGTGGTGGCGGCGCTCGCCGCCGTCCCCGCCTACGGCGGCACCACCCTGGAGGGCTTCGACACCTGCTCCTACCGCTGGTTCGTCGCCCACGAGCTGGACCCGCAGCCGCTCGACCCGGCGCCCGACCCCCTCGTCCAGGGCGGGCTGATGCACGCGGTGCTGGAGCGCCTCTACGGCGAGCGGCCGGGCGGCGACCCGCTGCCCCGTGCCGGCTCGCTCGCCGCCTGGACCGCGCGGGCGCGGCAGCTGGTCGGGGAGGAGTCGGCGCAGCGCGGGCTCGGCGACCACCCGGTCGAGCGGGCGATCGCGCGCCGGGTCGAGGGGCTGCTCGAGCGCTTCCTCGCCGACGAGGCCGCCCGCGCGGGCTCCGGCTTCGAGCCCTGGCTGCTGGAGGCGCGCTTCGGCGAGGACGAGGGGTCGGAGCGGCCGCCGCTGGCGATCGACGGCTGGGCGCTGCACGGCGCGATCGACCGCGTCGACCGCGACGCCGCCGGGCGCGCGCTCGTCATCGACTACAAGCTCTCGCGCAGCGTCACGCCGCTGGCCAAGTTCGAGCAGCAGGCGAAGCTGCAGCTGCAGCTCTACCTGATCGCGGTCGCCGAGCACTGGGGGGCGGACGCGGCCGGCGGCCTCTACCACCCGCTGCGCGGCGCCAAGGCCGACTCGCGACGGCCGCGCGGCGCCGTGCGTGAGGACGCCGCGGCGGCGCTGGCGCCCTACGACCTCTACCCGAAGGACCTGCTGGAGCGCGAGGAGTTCGAGGCGATGCTCGCCGACGCGCGCCGCCGCGCCGGCGAGATCGTCGCCCGCATGCGCCGCGGCGACATCCGCCGCGACCCCGGGCCACGACCCGGCCTGCCCGGCCACGACGTCTGCCCCGCCTTCTGCGACTTCGCCCCGATCTGCCGCCGCGACCGCGCGCCGGCCGGATCCGACGAGGGTGAGTGGGAAGAGCGATGAGCGCTGTGGAGTTTGAGCGTGCCACAGCACGTAGAAAGTCCACAGCGCGGGCGCCGACCCCGGAACAGGCCGCGGCGATCGAGGCGGCCGGCCACGACGTGCTGATCGAGGCGGGCGCCGGCAGCGGCAAGACCGGGGTGATGGTCGACCGCTACTGCCGGCTCGTCTGCGAGCTCGAGGTCTCCCCCGACGCCGTCCTCGCCTTCACCTTCACCGACAGGGCGGCGAGCGAGCTGCGGCAGCGCATCCGCGCGGCGCTGGAGCGGCGCGCCGGCGAGGGCTCGCGCCGCGCCGCCGAGCTGCTGCCGGCGATCGGCGGCGCCTGGGTGACGACGATCCACGGCTTCTGCAACCGCCTGCTCGCCGCCCACCCGGTCGCCGCGGGGATCGACCCGCGCTTCCGCGTGCTCGACGCGCCCGAGGCCGAGCGGGCGGCGCGCGAGGCCTTCGACGACGCGCTCGCCGAGTTCCTCGCCGGCGGAGACGAGGCGCGCGAGCGCACGGTGGCGGCGTTCGAGGTCGGCGGCCTGCGCGCGATCGTCGGCGCCGCCCACGCCGAGCTGCGCAGCCGCGGCGAGGCGCGGCCGCGGCTGCCCGCCCCGCCAGAGCCGGACGTCGGGGCGGCGCTGCGCCGGGCGCGCGCCGCGGCCGCCGAGGCGCTGGAGGAGCTGAAGCCCGCGAGCGCCGGCCGCGCGCTGCTCGAGCGGGCGCTCGCCGAGCTGGAGAACGCCGGGGCCGAGCCCGACCTCGACCGCCTGAGCGCGCTGCGCAGCGACAGCAGGGCGAAGGCGATGGCGCCCTACCGCGAGGCGATCGACGCCGCCGTCGCGCGCGCCGCGGAGGCGGGAGAGGGCGGCGAGGCCTACCGCCACCTGGCCGAGCTGCTGGCGCTCTTCGACGCCCGCTACGAGGCGGTCAAGCAACGCCGCGAAGGGCTCGACTTCGAGGACCTGCAACTGCGCGCCGCGCGGCTGCTCGAACGCGAGGAGGTCGGCAACGCCTACCGCGGCCGCTTCAGCCACCTACTGGTCGACGAGTTCCAGGACACCAACCGGCTGCAGCTGCGGCTGATCGAGGCGCTGCGCGGACCGCGCGCCGAGCTGATGACGGTCGGCGACGAGCTGCAGTCGATCTACGGCTTCCGCCACGCCGACCTCGACGTCTTCCGCGAGCAGCGTCGCGCGGTCGGGCGGCGAGGCGACGCGGCTGCGATGGAGCTGAGCGGCAACTTCCGCTCGCGGCCCGAGCTGATCGGCGCGGTCAACGCGATCGGCGAGCGGCTGCTCGGCGAGTCCTTCCACCCGCTGCGGGTCGGCGCCCCGCCGGCGACGCCGCGACCGGCCGGCGAGGGGCCGGCGGTCGAGCTGCTGCTGACCGCGCGCGACGGCTGGGACGCGGAGGGGATCGACCTCGCCCCGGCGACCGACGCCGACGCGCCGCCTCGCCAGCTCGCCGAGGCGCGCTTCCTCGCCGAGCGCCTGCGCGACCTGCACGAGAGCGGCGTCGAGCGCGGCGAGATGGTCGTCCTGCTGCGCGCCTTCACCCACCTCGACGCCTACGAGGACTCGCTGGAACGGGCCGGCCTGCGCCCCTACACGATCGGCGGCCGCGGCTACTGGTCCCAGCAGCAGGTGGCCGACGTCTGCGCGCTGCTGGCGACGATCGCCAACCCGCTCGACGACCAGGCGCTGTTCGGGGCGCTCGCCTCCCCCGCCTGCGCGGTCTCCCCGGACACGCTGTGGCTGCTGCGCGCCGCGGCGGGCCGGCGCCGCCACGTCTGGCCGGCGCTCGAGCGGCTGGGCTCCAGCTCCCAATCGCCGCGTGGTTCCTTGCGGACACATGGCGTCGACGAGGAACCACGCGGCGCGGAGCTGGAGGTGCCCGAGCGCCTGGAGCAGGTTCCGGAGGCCGAGCGGGAGCTGCTGCGCCGCTTCGTCGACACGATCGTCGAGCTGCGGCGCCGCGGCGGCCGGCTCTCGCTCGCCGCGCTGGTCGAGGCCGCCGTGGGCGAGACCGGCTACGGCCTGGCGACGCTGATGCGCCCGGCCGGCGAGGCGCGCTTCGCCAACGTGCGCAAGCTGATGCGCCTCGCCGAAGGGTTCGAGGCGCGCGAGGGGCGCGACCTGCGCGGCCTGCTCGACTTCCTCTTCGCCCGCGCGGAGGCCGACGCCGAGGCGGAAGCGGCGAGCGCCGTCGAGGGCCACGACGGCGTGCGGATCATGACCGTGCACAGCGCCAAGGGGCTGGAGTTCGGCGTCGTCGCCGTGCCCGACCTCTCGCGCCGGCTTCTCACCAACCGCCTGCCGGCGCTGACCCTGGGCCGCGAGCCCGAGCGCCCGCGGGTCGGCCTGCGGCTGCGCCGGCTCGGCGCGCCCCCGGTCGACCTCTACGCGCACCGCGAGCTCTGCGCCGAGACGCAGGAGCGCGAAGCGGCCGAGGAGCTGCGGCTCTTCCACGTCGCGGCGACGCGGGCGCGCGAGCGGCTGATCCTCAGCGGCGTCGCGGCGCCGAAGCCCGCCGACAGCGGAAAGCAGGGGACGCCGGTGGTGGAGCGCATCCTCGCCGGCTTCGACGTCGACCGCGAGCGCGACTCGGAGATCGAGGTCCCGGCGCCGCTGCCGCGCGAGGGCCTCGACGCGAGCTTCGAGCCCTCGCGGATCGCCGTGCGGGTCAGCCTCCCCTCCCCCGAGCGCGCCGCCGAGCTGACCGCGACGCGGCGCGAGCCCGCGGCCGGACCCGCGGAGGACGGCGAGGCCACGGCGCCGCTCGAGCGCCGGCCGCCGACCGTCCCCAACCGCCCCCTCTCCTACACCGCGCTCGCCGCCTACGGGGAATGCGGCTACCGCTTCCAGATGGAGCGGGTGCTCGATCTCCGCGACCCCGTTCGCTCCTTGTCGACCTCTGCCCGACAACAAGCGAACGCAGAGGACGAGGGTGGGCCCGGGACGCGAGGCGAGGCCGCGGACCGCGGCGCCGCGGTGCACTCGCTGCTCGAGTGGAGCCAGGCGAACGGGTGGCGCGAGCCGCCGGCGGAGCTGGTCGCCCGGCACGCGACGGCCGCCGGCGTCGAGCCCGGTGACGCGACCTCCGGAGCGCTGCTCGCGCCGATCCGCGCCTGGCTCGGCTCGCGCCTGCTGCGCGAGCGGATCGCCGTCGAGGGGGCGAGCGTCCGCGCTGAGGTGCCGCTGCTGCTCGCGGTCGAGGAGGCGACGCTGCGCGGCTCGATCGACCTGCTGGTCGAGCGCGAGGGCGCGCCGCCGCTGGTCCTCGACTACAAGACCGACCGCCTCGACAGCTCCTCGCCGGCCGAGCGCGCGGAGAAGTACGCGACCCAGCGCGCCGTCTACGCGCTCGCCGTCGCCGAGGCGCGCGGCGCCCCCGAGGTCGAGGTCGCATACGTCTTCCTCGAGCGCCCGGACGAGCCGGTGCTGAGCCTGCTCGACGCCGCCGCCGTCGCAGAGGGCCGGCGCGACCTCGCCGCCGTCATTGCCCGGATCGGCGCCGGCGAGTTCCCCGTCGCCCCGCCCGAGCGCCGCGACTGGGACCTCTGCCGTGGCTGCCCCGCGTTGGGCCGCCTCTGCTCAGGTCCCGAGCGCCGCTAGCGACGTCACGATCACACCGTCCGGGCGCGTGTAGGTCGGGCTGTCGGCGACGATGACCACCAGGGCGCCACAGGCGTCGTTCGCCTCGTCGGACAGCTTCTTGCGCAGGGCGAGCAGGCTGCGCGCGCCCTGGTCGACCCGGTTGTACCCCAGCTTTACCTCGACGCCGATCCAGCGTCCGTCGGTCGCCTCGACGATCGCATCGACCTCAAGGCCCTTGTTGTCGCGGTAGAAGCGGACCGTCCCCCGGTGGGGCTGCGCGTATACCCGCAGGTCGTGCACCACCTGCGACTCGAAGAGAAAGCCCGCGAGCCCGATCTCCGAGCCCAGCAGTCGCTCCGGCGTGGCGCCCAGCGCAGCAACCGCCAGCGATGGATCGGCAAGGTGGCGCTTCGGCGTGGCGGCGAGGCGCACGCGCGAGCGCAACCGGGGCTTCCAGCTCTGCTGATCCTCGAGTAGGAAGAGACGCCCAAGGGCATGCAGGTAGTCCCGTAGCGTCGATTCGCTGACGCCTTCTTCCATGTCCCTTCCGATCGCGCGCAGGCTGGCATCGGTGGATACGTTGCGGGCGTAGGAGGCCAGCAGGCGCCGGACCGCGTCCGGATTCCGCTCCACCCCGTCGACCCGGCGAATATCGGTGTTGACGATCATCTCGATGTAGTCGGCATTTGCATCGAGGGAATCGCCGAGCCCGAGCCCGAGGTTGTCGGGCCAGCCCCCCACAGCCAAGGCCTCGATCGCATCGCTGACCGGGATTCTGGTCGCCTCGCTGGGGGGCGAGCGGCCATCCAGGAGCGCCCCCATGGATACCGCTCCGCTCGACAGCCCTCGCTCGAGCATGGTCATCGTGCGCATCGCGACGGGAGCGATCCGGCGAGCGCCGCTGTGACTCACCTGATCGAGCTGCGGCGTCGCCGAGCCGGTGAGGAGAAACAGTCCCTTCTCGCCGAGATCGTCAATGCGACCGCGCACGGCGTTCCACAGGCCCTCGACGAGTTGATACTCGTCGATCAACCTGGGCGACTCGCCGTCCAGGGCAAATCGCACATCCACCCGAGCGGTGTCGAGCGCGGCGGGGTCTCTATCCAGGCGTATTTCAGATGCGGCGAAGCCCTGCGCGGTGGTGGTCTTGCCGACCGCCTTTGGGCCGGTCAGCAGGACGGCTCCGTGGGTGCGCAGACGGGATTCGACCTGCCCCTCGATTATTCGGTTTACCAGGGACATCAATGAAATCGTACCCTATTTACCATAGGGATTGTACCTTTTTCGATTTAGAGATCGTACCCGAATGGCTATTGGATCTGTATCCGCGAGGCTACGAAGCGTCGGCCGGGGCCCGCTCCAGCTTCGCGGCCAGCTCGTCCAGGTTGAGCTCTTCGAGGCCCTCGCTGACCGCGTCCAGCTCGGCAGAGCAGTAGGTGACCAGCTCGCGGCCCTCGCGGCAGAGGTCGAGCGTTTCGCGCAGGCCCGCCTGGCCGGAGTCGAGGCGGTCGATGATCTGCTCGAGCCGCTCGACCGCGGCCTCGTAGGACTCAGGCTTCTCGGACGCGGATTCGGCCATCGCTGAAGCGCAGGTTAATCTCATCGGCGGCCCTCGCCGCGGCGGCGCTGGCCAGCGGCTCCCCGTCGGGGGTCTCGGCGAGGGCGTAGCCGCGCTCCAGCGTGCGCTCGGGCTCGTGCGCGCGCAGGGCGACCTGCGCCCGGCGCAGCGCCTCGCGCCTGCCGTCCGCTTCGGCGCCGGCGGCGCGGCGCGCGGCGCGGGCCAGCACGACCGTCGCCAGGCGGCGCTGGAAGGCGCGGCGGCCCTCGAGGCCGCGCTCGGAGGCAGCGCGGATCTCGCGCGTCTTCTGGTTGAGCGCGCCGCGCTCGCGCCGCAGCGCCCGCGCCGGGCCGCGCGCCAGCGAGACCAGGTGGCGGCTGCGGCTGCCGACCGCGCGCTCGGCGGCGCGGCGCAGGCCGGCCGCGTCGCGGCCGAGCGCCTCGCGGGCGGCGCGGCAGTCGAGCGGCACGGCCGCCTCGGCGGCGTGGGTCGGGGTCGAGCAGGCCACCGCCGCGACGTCGTCGATCAGGGTCGAGTCGCGCTCGTGGCCGACCGCGCTGATCACGGGGACGCGCAGCATCGCGACCGTGCGGCAGAGCGTCTCGTCGCAGAACGCCCAGAGGTCGGCGAGGCTGCCGCCGCCGCGGGTGACGACGATCGCCTCGACCTCGGGCGTCGCCGCGAGGCCCTGGATCGCGGCGGCGATCGCCGGCGCCGCGCGCCGGTCCTGCACCGGGGCGAATGCCCAGACCACCCGCCCCGCCCAGCCGCGCCGCTCCAGCCCCGCCAGCAGGTCGCGCCGGGCGGCGCCGCGCTCCGCCGTCACCACGCCGATCGTCTTCGGCAGCCGCGGCCGCGCCAGCTGCCGTTGAAGCTCGAACAGCCCCTCGGAGCGCAGCTGCCTGCGCAGCGCCTCCAGCCGCGCCAGCAGGTCCCCCTCGCCGGCCAGCCGCACCTGCGTGGCGCGAAAGGCGAAGCTCGGCGAAGCCTGACCGCCGCCGGGGTAGTAGTCGGGGCCGCCGCCGATCACGACTTCGGCGCCGTCGCGCAGACCCCCCTCGGGCAGGCCCGCCTTCTCCAGATCGTCGAGCCAGATCGCGCATGGCACGGCGCCCTCGGCGTCGCGCAGCTCGAAGTAGGCCTGGACCTTGCTGCGCGAGACGCCCGTCACCTCGCCGACCAGGCGCACGCGCGCCCGCCGGCGCAGCTCCTCCTGCAGCTTGCGGGCGTAGCGCCCGACTGGAAACGGACCCGGCAGTTCGTCCATGGCGATGAGGCTATCCGGAGTACCTGACGTGCGAGGACCAAGCAGAGCAAGGATGCAGGGAGCGCCGCGTGCTCTGCACGCAAGCGACCGAAGACGCAGATATGCGCCGGTCCTCGCGCGTCAGGCGCGCCAGCGGTTGGCCCACTGCTTGAGTGCCACCATCGCCGGGCGCAGCTCCGCCCCGGCCTCGGTCAGCGAGTAGCTGACCCGCACCGGCGAGCCGGGTTCGACTTCCCGCTCCACCAGGCCCTCTCCCTCGAGCTCGCGCAAGCGGCTGGAGAGCAGCCGGTCGGAGAGCCCCGGGACCGCCTCGCGCAGCTCGCCGAAGCGCAGCGGGCCGCCGGTCAGCGCGAAGACGATCGCTCCCGTCCAGCGCTTGCCGATCAGCTCGATCGCGTCGTGAAAGTGCGGGCAGACGCCGGGGGGCTGCTCTTGCGCGGTTGAGGCCTCCACGAGAACCCAGCTTACTGAACGTAAGTGACCGGCCCGGCGGCGGCGCCTGCTTGTATTCAGCCGTGACCGTTCTCGACTGGGCGATCGTCGTCTTCACCGTCGCCTTCGCGATGTGGGGCTACCGGCAGGGGCTGATCGTCGGCATCCTCACGCTGGTCGGCTTCGCCGCCGGGGCGCTCGCCGGCAGCCGCGGCGGGCCGCTGCTGCTCAGCGAGGGGTCGAGCTCCCCCTACGCGCCGCTCTTCGCCGCGATCGGCGCGCTGCTGGTCGGCGCGCTCGTCGCGGTGACGGTCGAGAGCCTGGCGCTCGGGCTGCGCGCCCGGCTGATCCGCGGGCGCGTGCTGCGGCTCGCCGACGGGGCGGGCGGGGCGGCGCTGATCGCGGCGGTCGCGCTGGGGCTGATCTGGGTCTTCGGCGCGGTCGCCCTGCACGCCCCGGGAACGGCGCAGCTGCGCGGCGACGTGCAGCGCTCGCTGATCCTGCGCCGGCTCAACGACCTGCTGCCGCCCTCGGGCCCGGTGCTGAACGCGCTCAACCGCGTCGACCCCGCCCCCTCGATCGTCGGCCCGACGGCGCCGCTCTCCCCGCCCGACCCGGGGATCGCCCGCGACCCCGACGTGCGGCGGGCGAGCCGCTCGGTTGTGCGCGTGCTGGGCACGGCCTGCGGGCTCGGCGTCGAGGGCTCGGGATGGGTCGCGGCGCCCGGCCTCGTGGTCACCAACGCGCACGTGATCGCCGGCGAGGACGACACCACCGTGACGACGCTCGACGGCGCCTCGCTCGAGGCGGTGCCGGTCCGCTACGACCCCGGCAACGACCTGGCGCTGCTGCGGGTGGAGGCGCCGCTGGAGCCGCTGCGGATCGCCCCCGACCCGCAGTCCGGTACCGCGGGCGCCGTGCTCGGCTACCCGGAAAACGGCCCCTACGCCGTGACCGCCGCGCGCATGGGCCAGACCACGACCGTGCTCAGCGAGGACTCCTACGGCAACGGCCCGCTCCACCGCTCGATCGCCTTCCTGCGCGGCGCCGTGCGCAGCGGCAACTCCGGCGGCCCCCTGGTCGACGCGCGCGGCCGCGTGATGGCGACCGTCTTCGCCGCCACCACCAGCGGCCCCCGCGGCGGCTTCGCGATCCCGGACGACGTAATCGAAAAAGCTCTCCAAGGCGCGTCGTTCACCGCGGTGGACACCGGTCCCTGCACCGGCTGAATGAGGAGGGGTCGGGTATTGCTCCCCGCGGCTTGTGCTTTTTCCGCGGCGAGATCGGCGGACAGCCAAGTCCTGTGTTCGGAAAAAGTTGAGCCGGGGGTAGTACCCGACCCCTCCCCCCAATACATTTCCCGCAGTGAACCCCCCGTCCTCCGCGGTGCTACGACGCCGCCGTCTCATCCCGCTGGCCGCGATCGCGCTGATCGCCTTCGTCGCCGGGGCGAGCAGCGGCGCCTCCGGGTCGCCGGAGAAGGACGCCGCGCAACGCTTCGCCGAAGCCTGGGCGCGCCGCGACTTCGCCGCGATGTACGGGGAGCTGAACGACGCCTCGCGCGAAGCGGTCGGGGCCAAGCAGTTCGCCGAGGCCTACCGTGAAGCGGCCGAAGTGGCGACGCTGCGCAGCCTCGACCCCGGCTCCCCCGGCGACCTCACCGACCGCGACGGCGAGACCGCCGTCCCGGTGCCGGTCGACGTCGCGACCGTCGCCTTCGGCAGCTTCCCGTCGCGACTCGACGTCCCATACGCCGATGGCGGGGTCGCGTGGGACCGCAGCCTCGTCTTTCCGGGGCTCGACCCGGGAGAGCGGCTGGAGAACCGGATCGAGCTGGCGCCGCGGGCGCCGATCCTCGCCCGCGACGGCACGCCGCTCGCCGAGGGCCCGGCGAGCGAACGCGAACACCCGCTGGGCGGCGCGGCGATCGACGTCAGCGGCGAAGTCGGCGAAGCCGCGGAAGAGGACCTGCCGGCGCTGGCTCGCCAGGGCTTCCCCGCCGGCACCCCGGTCGGCGTCAGCGGCCTCGAGCGGGCCTTCAACCGCCGCCTCGCCGGCAGGCCGGGCGGCTCGCTGCTCGCCGTCGCCGGCAAGGGCGGCTCGGCGCGCATCCTCGCCCAGGCGAAGCCCCGCGCCGGCGCGCCGGTGAAGACGACGATCGCCCCCGACCTGCAGCAGGCCGCGGTCGCCGGGCTGGCCGGGCGCGCCGGCGGCGTCGCTGTGCTCGACGCGCGCAGCGGCGACGTGCGCGCGCTGGCGGGCCAGGCGTTCTCGGCGCCGCAACCGCCGGGCTCGACCTTCAAGACGATCACCACGACCGCCGCCCTGCAGAAGGGGGTCGTCTCTCTCGACGACGAATTCGAGCTGACCGACGGCGTCAACGTCGGCGGCCGCTTCATCAGCAACGCCAACGGCGAGATCTGCGGCGGCACCTTCCGCGAAGCCTTCGCCGAGTCCTGCAACGCCGACTTCGCCCCGCTGGGGCCGAAGATCGGCAACGACGACCTCGTCGCGACCGCGGAACGCTTCGGCTTCAACCGGCCGCTGACCCTCTACGCGCCCGACGTCGTCGCCGCGATCGACCCGCCGGAGTCGACGATCCCACGCGACATCGGCAGCGAGCTCGACCTCGGGGTCAGCGCGATCGGCCAGGGCGAAGTGCTGGCGACGCCGCTGCAGATGGCATCGGTCGCGCAGACGATCGGCGCCGGCGGCGTGCGCCGGCCGACCTCGATCGTCGCCAACCGCAGGCTGCGCCCGACGGCGAAGCCTGTGCGCGTGATGTCGAAGAAGACCGCCGGCGAGCTGACGGAACTGATGGTCGGCGTGGTGACCGGCGGCACCGGGACCGCCGCCGCGATCCCCGAGGCCCAGGTCGCCGGCAAGACGGGCACCGCCGAGCTCGGGCCGAAGCCCGGCAGCGAAGGCGAAGAAGAACCCGAGCAGATCAAGGACGCCTGGTTCACCGCCTTCGCCCCCGCCGAGAAGGCGAGGCTCGCGGTCGGCGTGCTGCTGGTCGAAGCCGAAGCGGCGGGCGGC
>Ga0210110_1000007_pt1 | contig 120999 bp, 115 predicted proteins | sample China_Galinas_PW_2_FD_184865 | JGI IMG/M metagenome (GOLD analysis project Ga0210110, IMG submission 184865) | Wetland microbial communities from San Francisco Bay, California, USA, that impact long-term carbon sequestration - China_Galinas_PWB_D1... | ecosystem: Environmental > Aquatic >... | reverse complement strand
GCTCCTACCTCGGCACCGCCGCCAAGCAGGGGCACGACATTCTCGACGTCCTCGGCCGTCTGGCCGAGCGGGACCCCTGGCTCCCCAACGCCGCCGTGCCCTGAGCGCCGGCGACCTGAACAGTCACGCGCCGTAGAGGTTTCCACCGGATAGCGACTCAAACCTCTACGGCGCCCGTGGTGGTGGCGGGTTCAGCCGGCGCCGACGCCGCCCGCCGCCGGGCCGCCGCCCTGCGGCGCCGCGGGTGCCGGGGGCGGTGGCGCCGGGCTGGGCGCCGTTTCGGCTTCCGCCTTGGCGCCGCCCCTGCCGCCTTCTTCGCCTTCTTCTTCGCCTTCTTCGACGTATTCTTCGAGTTCTTCGTATTCGCCTTCGCCCGAGTAGCCGGAGGAGCCGCTGGTGTGGCCGCCGTGCTCGGCCGAGAGCGAGGGCAGGCTCGACGGCTGGACGAATTCGCCGCAGTCGCCGCCGTTGGCCGCTTCCATGAAGGAGCGCCAGATCGGCCCCGCGGTCGGGCCGCCGTAGCCGGTCTCTTCGCGCGACTGCGGGTGGCCGACCCAGACCGCGGTCGAGTAGCGCGGCGTGTAGCCGACGAACCAGGCGTCGGACAGTTCCTCCGAGGTGCCGGTCTTGCCGGCCTCCGCCGAGCAGCCAATCGAGGTGTAGCCGGCGCCGGTGCCTTCGGTGATCACCCGCTCGAGGATCCTGGTCACGTCGTAGGCCTCGCCCTCGCTGAGCACCCGGACGCCGGAGTCGGCTTCCGGTTCGTCGACCTTGCCGGTGGGGAACTCGACCCGGCCGATCGCGGTCGGCTCGTGGTGGACGCCGCCGTTCGCCAGGGTCGCGTAGGCGTCGGCCATTTCCAGCGGGGTGACGCCGGTCGAGAGGCCGCCGATCCCCTCCGCCGGCACCGATTCGAGCGGCGCTTCGATCCCCATCTGCTGGGCGGTGTGGGTGACGTGCTCCGAGCCGACGTCGAGGTCGAGCTGGGCGAAGACGACGTTGACCGAGTGGATCGTCGCGTCGACGAGCGACATCGTGCCGCCGCCCGGCTCGGCGTTGTGGACCGTCCAGGGGATGCCGCCGGGCGTGCTCAGGGTCTTCGGCGAGGTGCCGTCGTAGTAGGTGCTCTCCGGGTCGATCCCCTGTTTGATCGCCGTCGTCAGCACGAAGGGCTTGAACGAGGAGCCGGGCTGGCGGTGCGCCTGCCAGGCGTAGTTGAATTCGCTTTCCTCTTCGCCGCCCTCGGTCGAGGCGAGGGCGACGATCTCGCCGTTGTCGGGGTCGACCGAGGCGAGGCCGGCCGCCGGGCCGCCGCCCGCGTAGCAGACGCCGCAGGAGTCGACGGCTTCCTGCGCCCGTTCCTGCAGCGCCGGGTCGATCGTGGTGTAGGCCTTGAGGCCGCCGTAGCGCACCGTGTTGAGGCCGTATTTGTCGATCAGCTCCTGCTGCACGAGGTCGAACAGGAAGGGGTCGCGGATCACCCGGTACTTGTGCCCCGGGTGCAGCTCGAGCCCCGATTCCCGCGCCTCGCGGTATTCGCGCTCGCTGACGTAGCCCTGATCCCGCATCGCCCGCAGCACCTCGTTGCGGCGCTTCAGGGCGGCCTGCGGATCGAGGAACGGGTTGTATTCGGAGGGCGCCTGCGGCAGCCCGGCGATCATCGCCGCTTCGCCGAGCCCCAGCTCCTTCGCCGGCTTGCCGTAATAGGTCTGCGCCGCGGCCTCGGCGCCGACCGCGGTCTCCCCTTCGACCGTCCCGTACGGAGCGGTGTTGAGGTATTCCCTGAGGATCCACCGCTTCGAGTGCGCTTCCTCCTCCTCGTAGGCGAGGTGCGCTTCGACGATCTTGCGCCGTATCGTCTCTTCGGGGTCGCGGATGTAGAGGTTGCGGACGAGCTGCTGGGTGATCGTCGAGGCGCCCTGCACCGGCTTGCCGCCGGCCAGCAGGTCCTTCCAGGCGGCGCGGGCGATGCCCGCGGGGTCGATCGCGCCGTGCTTGAAGAAGTTGCGGTCCTCGATCGCCACCGTCGCCTCCTTGAGGCTCTGCGGCAGCGCCTTCGAGGAGACGGGCTGGCGGATGCTGCTGGCGCGGATGAAGCCGATCAGGCTGCCGTCGGCCGCGTAGATCGCCGAGGAGCGGCCCTTCTGGACGGGCTTCAGGCTGGCCAGCGGCGGGGCCGAGTTGTAGACGTCGACCGCCCAGCTGGCGCCGACGCCGACCGCCACCGCGCCCGCGACGAAGAGGCCGCCGAGGAGGATCAGCAGCTTCGACCCGAGGCCGCCGTGGCGCGACCTGCGCCTGAGCCGTCGCTCCCGGTTGCTCACGACAGAGTTTCCCGCGTCGCTCGGTCGCGAAGAATCAGATATGCACGCTCCCTCACCACCGCGCTCATGGCCAGGATTCTAGGGAGGCGACTTTGCGGGCCATTTCCGCTCTGGCCCGCGCAATTTCACGTGCGCGCACTCGGTCAGGCCACGGCCCGGAAGCGCTCCAGCCACTCCTCGCGGTCGAAGTGAGCCGGCTCGGTCTCGCGCAGGAAACGTTCGAGCACCGCGATGAAGCGGCCCGGCGCCTCCAGCTGCGGCAGGTGGCCGACGTCGTCGAAGACCTCGAGCCGGCTGCCCGGGATCGCCCGGTGGGCGTCCTCGCCGTGGCGCACGGGGATGATCGAGTCGCGGGCGCCCCAGACGATCAGCACCGGCAGCAGCTCCGCCAGGTAGAGCCGGTCGGTGGCGTCGACCCGCTGCCCGCCGGTCCCGATCACCGAGCGCAGCGTGGCGAGGAAGGCGGCGCGCCGGTCGGAGTCGGTCAGCGAGGCGTAGCCGCGCAGGACCTCGGCGACGTCGGCGTTGGGCCGCAGGCCGATCGCCGAGAGGCCGCGGCCGACGGTGGCGCCGACCCGCTGGCCGAGCCCCGCGGTCGCGGAGATGAAGGGATCGGCGCCGGGCAGCGCCGCGGCACGGAGGACCAGGCTCACCTCGGGCCCGAGGCCGCCGCTGGAGACGAGCACCAGGCGCTCGACCATCTCCGGGAACTGGTAGGCGAGCTGCATCGCGACGCCGCCGCCGAGCGAGTGCCCGACGAGGGTGACGCGCTCATGCCCCAGGGTGACCAGCAGGTCGCGCAGGCTGGACGCCATCGCTCCGATCGAGTAGTCGCCGCCGCCGGGCGCCGAGGCGCCGTGGCCGGGCAGGTCGGGGGCGATCACGGTGTGGTGATGCGCCAGCGGCTCGATCACCTCGCGCCAGTTCTCCCATTCGCCGGCGATCCCGTGAATCAACAGCAGCACCGATCCCTCGCCGGCCTCGGCGTAGGTCATCGGGCGGCCGTGCACGGTGGCGGTCTTGGTCAGAACCTCGCTCATCGCAACCAGAATAGGCCGGAAGGGCGACGCCGTTACTGTGGGGATCTACTGAATCGAGGACAGTAGCTTCCCCCGACAGGAGCCCAAATGCCCAGTTTCCTGCATACCTGCTACCGAATCGGCGATATCGATCGCTCCGTCGCCTTCTACGAGAAGCTCGGCTTCGAGGAGGTACGGCGGATGCCGATCGGCGACGAGGCGATCAACGTCTTCATGCGCCTGCCGGGCGAAGAGATCCCGCGCCTGGAGCTGACCTACAACCACGGCGTCGACTCCTACGAGCTCGGCAGCGGCTACAACCACATCGCCCTGATCGTCGACGACCTCGACGGCACGCTGGAGGGCCTCGCGGGCCAGGGAATCGAGCCCGAGAAGCCCCCCTACCGCCCCGGCGGCCGCACCGAGGGCCACCGGATCGCCTTCGTCCGCGACCCGGACGGCTACCGCATCGAGCTGATCGGCGAGTAGGCCGCCCGCCCTCCCTTCCTCCTCTCGGGCAGGTAGGGTCCCCTGCGCTCTTGTCGCGCGGGAGGAGAGAAACGCCGTGAAACTGGTGATCGGGATCGTCCGTCCCGAGAAGGCCAATGACGTGCTGGAAGCCCTCTACCGGGCGGAGGTGCGGGGCGTCTCGATGAGCCGCGTGCAGGGGCACGGCGGCGAGCTCGACCGGGTCGAGACCTACCGCGGCACGACGGTCAAGATGGGACTGGCGGAAAAGGTGCGCTTCGAGGTCGCCGTCTCCGACGACTTCGTCGACCCGGCGATCGAGGCGCTCTGCGAGGGTGGCCGCACGGGCGAAGTCGGCGACGGCAAGATCTTCGTCGTGCCGCTGGAGCGGGCCGTGCGGATCCGCACCGGCGAGTCCGATCGCGAGGCGGTCACCCCGGTGGTGAACCGGTGAGCGCGCTGCCGCTCGCGGCGCTGCCCGCCGGGATCGACACCGGCGACACCGCCTGGATGCTCGTCGCCACGGCGCTGGTGCTGATGATGACGCCGGCGCTGGGGCTCTTCTACGCCGGGCTGGTGCGCTCCAAGAACACCCTCAACACGTTCATGATGTGCGTGGGCGCGATCGCCGTCGCCGGCGTCGTCTGGGCGCTGCTCGGCTACTCGCTCGCCTTCGACGGCACCGGCTCGCTGCTCGGCGGGCTCGGCTACGCCGGCCTGCAGGGCGTCGACTTCCTGCCGCGCGAAGGGACGACGATCCCGCAGCTGCTGTTCTTCGCCTTCCAGGCGACCTTCTGCATCATCACGGCGGCGCTGGTCTCCGGCGCGGTGGTCGAGCGGATGCGCTTCGGCCCGTTCCTGATCTTCATCGCCCTCTGGTCGCTGCTCGTCTACTCGGTGCTCGCCCACTGGTCCTTCGGCGGCGGCTGGCTCGCGGCCAACGGGACGCTCGACTTCGCCGGCGGCATCCCGGTCGAGATGGGCTCCGGCTTCTCCGCCCTCGCCGCGGCGGTGGTCGTCGGCGCGCGCAAGGACTACGGCCGCCAGGCGCTGCTGCCGCACAACGCGATGTACGTGCTGCTCGGCGCCGGCCTGCTCTGGTTCGGCTGGTTCGGCTTCAACGGCGGCAGCGGCTTCTCCACCGGCGACCCCAGCGTGCTCGCCTTCGTCAACACCCTGCTGACGCCGGCCGCCTCGCTGCTCGTCTGGTTCGCGCTCGACCTGATCCGCGGCCGCAAGGTGACCGCGATCGGCGCCGCCACCGCGATCATCGTCGGCTGCGTGCTGATCACCCCCGCCGGCGCATTCATCAGCCCGGGCTGGGCGCTGGCCCTGGGCGCGGTCGGCGCCGTCCCCTGCTACCTGATGATCATGTGGCGGCCGCGCACGCGGGTCGACGAGACGCTCGACGTGCTCGCCGCCCACGGCGTCGCCGGCTTCACCGGCATCCTCGCGATCGGCCTGATCGCGTCCTTCGCCTGGAACGGCGTCGCCGACGGTCTCTTCTACGGCGACGCCGCGCAGCTCGGCCACCAGGCGCTGGCGGCGCTGGTCACCCCGCTCTACGCCTTCGGCATGACCTACGTCCTGCTGCGCGCGATGAGCCTGTTCACGTCGCTGCGCACCAGCGGGCACGAGGAGGCGGTCGGCATGGACGTCGTCCAGCACGGCGAGGAGGCCTACGCCTCCGGCGAGGGCGCGATCCTGGTGATGCCCGAGAGCGAGCGCGAGCGCCGCCTCGTCGCCGAATCGGTCAACTGAGCCGAGCTACGCGCGCAGGCGATAGCCGCGGCTGAACAGCCGCAGGTTGAAGAGGAAGAGGGCGGCGGTGGCGGCCGTCAGCGCGAGCAGCGAGAGGGCGACGCTGACTTCGCTGTAGCCGATGAAGCCGTAGCGGACCAGGTTGATCATGTAGAAGAGCGGGTTGAAGCGCGTCAGCGTCTCGAACGGCTGCGGCAGCAGCGCCGCCGAGTAGAAGACCCCGCCGAGGAAGATCAGCGGCTGCAGGACGAAGGTCTGGGCGAAGGCGACGTCGTCGAACTGTTCCGCGCGCACGCCGATCAGCACGCCGAGCTGGGCGAAGAAGAAGCCGACGAGGAAGAGCGCCGGGACCAGCACGAGGATGTTGTCCACCGGCAGGTCGACGAGCAGCGAGGAGGCGACGAAGGTCAGCGTGGCGACGATCAGCCCGCGGGCGAAGCCGCCGAAGGAGAAGGCGAGCAGCAGCTCCAGCGGCGAGGCGGGCGAGGAGAGCTGGTCCTGGATCGCGCCCTGGAACTTCTGCTGCAGGATCGAGGAGGAGTTGTTGGCGAAGGAGTTGGTCGAGAACGACATCATGATCAGGCCCGGGATGACGAAGACGATGTATTCGATCCCGTGCAGCTCGCCCACCCGCGAGCCGAGCGCGGCGCCGAACACGCTGATGTAGAGGAACGCTTCGAGCAGCGGCGCGCCGAGCGTCTGTTTCTTGATCTTCATGAAGCGGTTGACCTCGCGGCGCCAGAGCGTCGCGAAGCGGATCTGCGCGGTGCTCACCGGGCGGTCTCCGGCTCCGGCTCGACCGCGATGTGCGAGCGCGAGAGCTCCTTGCGGCCGACCAGCTCCAGGTAGGCGTCCTCGAGGTTGTCGACGCCGTAGCGGGCGGAGAGCTCGGCGCTCGTCCCCTCGCCGACGATCTCGCCGTGGTCGATGAAGGCGATCCGGTCGCAGAGCTGCTCGGCCTCCTCCAGGTAGTGCGTGGTCAGCAGGATCGTCGTCCCCTCGGAGTTGATCCGCTGCACGTAGTGCCAGAGCTCCAGCCGCAGCTCGACGTCGACGCCGGCGGTCGGCTCGTCGAGGATCAGCAGGCGCGGCCGGTGCATCATCGCCCGCGCCAGGATCAGCCGCCGTTTCATCCCGCCGGAGAGCGTGCGCGTGCGTTCGCCGGCCTTCTCGGTCAGCGAGAAGGTCTCCAGCAGCTCGGCGGTGCGCTCGGCGCGTTCGCGCTTCGGCATGCCGAAGTAGCCGGCGTGGTAGTCGAGCGACTCCTGCACGGTGAGGAACCAGTCGAGGTTGGGCTCCTGCGGCGCCAGCCCGACCGCCTGGCGGGCGTCGCCGTAGTCGTCGATCGCGTCGTGGCCGAAGACGCGGATCGAGCCGCCGGTCGGCTGCGCCAGCCCGGTCGTGCAGTGGATCAGCGTCGACTTGCCGGCCCCGTTGGGGCCGAGCAGGGCGAACAGCTCCCCGGGCTCGATCTGCAGCGAGACCCCGCGCAGGGCCTCGACCCCGGTCGCGTACCGCTTCTCCAGCTTCTCCACGTCGAGCGCCCTCACCGGCGGAAATCTACGGGACCGCCACCCTCGCCTTGCAGCGCGGTCGCCATTTCACCCGGGGGGCGGAGGAAATGACGACCGCGGGGCAAAGCGCCGAAAACCCAAGCAGGTCGGGGGATGCAGGGAGGGCGACGAGGGGAGCGCACTACCCAGTGCGTGACCCGAGGAACCCGATCGAAGACCCCGAGATACGCCGGTTTGCGGGCGTCTCGCCGATGTGGCGCAAAGCCGACTGGGCGGCATTGAAGCCATTCATGCCGCTGACGCCGCCGCCAGGCGGGGTGGCGGCGGAGCAGATGTAGACGCCGGGGACGCCGGTCGCGTAGGGGTCGCGGGCGAGGCGCGGGCGGACCAGCGCCTGCAGGCCGGTGTTGGCGCCGGTGACGATGTCGCCGCCGACGTAGTTGGGGTTGTGGGACTCGAGCTCGGCCGGGGAGCGGACGTGGCGGGCGGCGATCCGCTCGCGCAGGCCCGGCGCGAAGCGCTCGATCTGATCGAGCATCGCCTCGCTCGCGTCGCCGTCGTAGCCGCGCGGGACGTGCGCGTAGGCCCAGACCGGGTGCAGGTCGCCGCGCGAGCGCGCGGGGTCGGCGAGGTACTGCTGGCAGAGCAGGACGAAGGGGCGCTCCGGCATCCGCCCGCGGTTGACCTCGCGCTCGGCCGTGACCAGCTCCTCGAAGGAGCCGGCGACGTGGACGGTCCCCGCCCGGCCGCAGAGCTCGTCGGCCCAGGGGACGCCGCCCTCGACCGCGAGGTCGAGCTTGAAGGCGGCCGGGCCGTGGCGGTAGCGACGGTAGGCGCGGGCGACACGGGGCGGCAGGCGCTCGCCGGCCATGTCGGCGACGGCGCCCGGCGCGAGGTCGAGCAGCACGGCGTCGGCGGGCGGCAGCTCGACCAGCGAGCGCACCGGCCGGCCGGTCTCGATCGTCCCGCCGTGCTCGCGGATGACGGCGGCCAGCGCCGCGGCGATCGCCTGTGAGCCACCGCGCGCGACCGGCCAGCCGCAGCTGTGCCCGGCCGCGACGAGCACCGTGCCGACGGCCGAGCTGAGCGGCGCCGAGAGCGGGCTGAAGGAGTGGGCGGCGACGCCGCCGAACAGCGCCCGCGCCTCGGCGCTCGGCAGGGCCCGGGCGAGCAGCGTCGCCGGGCTCAGGGCCCGCAGGCCGAATCCTGCCAGCGCCAGCGGGTGGCGCGGCAGATGCTGGACCGGGCGCAGGATGTCCTCGCCGAGCGCGCCGAAGCGCCTCGAGGCGGGGCCGAAGAGTCGCTTCCAGGCGGCGCCCGCGGGTCCCAGGCCGCTCGCGGTCTCCTCGATCGAGCGCCGCATCGCAACCGCGCCGCCGCCGTCCAGCGGATGCGCCAGGTCGATCTCCGGCCAGGCCCACTCAAGGCCGTGGCGCTCGAGCCCGAGCTCGCGGAAAGCCGGCGACGAAGCGCCCATCGGGTGCGAGGCCGAGCAGTCGTCGTGCAGCAGGCCCGGCAGGGTCAGCTCGCTGCTGCGCGTGCCGCCGCCGATCGTCGGCGCCGCCTCGAGCACGGTCACCCCCACCCCGGCCTTCGCCAGCACGGCGGCGGCGACGAGGCCGTTCGGGCCGGCCCCGACGACGATCGCGCTGCTCATGCCGGCTTGGCCGGCCCCGGCCCCCTGGCGGTCGATTCCAGCGGCCGCACCGGGAAGGGGCGGCCGTCGAGCCAGGGCTGGCGCCCGACCATGTCGGCGACGTTCACCCAGCCCTCCTCGACCAGGCCGCTCGCGGCGTCGAAGATCCGGTAGCGCTGGCGCTGCATGTGGGCCGGCTGGGACTCGAGCACGACCACCCGCAGCTCCCCCGGCTCGAAGCGGCAGCGCTCCTGGACCGCGGCCAGCAGGCGCTGGTCGTGGAAGTGGCCGTCGCCGAAGTTGTAGCCGAGGACGACTCCGGCGACGAGCTCGCCCTCGCGCACGTCGTATTCCTCGATGTCGTCTACCGCCCGCTGCGCCAGCCCGTTGAGCGCCCGGCCGTGCGAGTGCATCGAGCGGAACGCCAGCCCTTTGTGGACGAGCACGTCGATCAGCTCCGGCTCGTAGGACTTCGCCAGCTGCTCGGTGACGATCGCCGCCGGCTTGACCAGGTGCGCGTCGAGCTTCCTCTCGGCGGCGCCATCGCGGCGGAAGAGCCACTGGCTGGTCGCCCAGTTGCCGGCGTAATAGCGCATCGCGGGCAGGAAGGAGACGAGGTCGGGGCGGAAGTTGCCGAGCACGGGAAGGCCGACGCAGGGGACGGCGAGAACCAGCAGGAGCAGCGGGTCGTCGAGCGTCGACCAGGGCGTCGCGCCGTAGTGGCCGAAGAGGAAGAGCAGGCCGAAGATCATGAAGATGTTCCACTCCAGCGGCACCGCCAGCGGGAAGGTGGAGAGGATGTGCAGGTGGAAGATCACCATCCCGGCGACGGCGAGGGTGCCGATCCAGCCGCCCTGGGAGACGAGCAGGATCAGCGGCAGGGTGAACTCCATCACCGTGCCCAGGTGCGCGGCGAAGGCGCCGAAGGACGAGGGCAGGAGGTCGTCGGGGTGGTCGCGGTAGAGGCGGCCCTTCATCTTCCGCGAGCGGTTCCAGGGCGTGTTGCTGATCATCACCGTGACGACGAAGGGGAAGTGGCGGTTGAGCTTCGACGACGCCGCCCCCCACCAGATGCAGACGAAGACCAGCTGCGCGGCGACGATCAGGTTGGTCAGCGGGAAGAGGAAGATCAGCGAGAGCGTGCCGTAGATTTCGGGGCGGGCAGCGAGGAAGGAGACCTTGTCGCGCAGGCCGAGCGCGCCGAGCAGGGCTAGCATCGCGCCGACCGCGACCGGGTCGAGGCGGCCCGCGCTCGCCGCCGTGGCGTCGATGCCGCCGGAGAGCAGCAGGTTGAGGAGGGCGGCGAGCAGCGCGGCATAGAGGGCGACGTCGAAGATCGTGCGCCGGTTGCCGCGGGTCAGCGGCACGCGCTCGGGCCAGGGAGGCAGCCGCGTCGTCCCCGGCCGCAGCCAGTAGAGGACGCCGCCGATCAGCGGCGAGAAGCGCAGCGTCAACGGCAGCGAGCCGGCGCCGAGCCCCAGCACCTCCCAGAGCATCGTCCAGATCACAGCCTTCTCGAAGACGATCGGCTGCGTCCACCAGGAGGAGAGCTCGCCGAGCCCGCCCAGGCCGGGAGTCGTCGCCGAGATCAGCAGCAGGCCGCCCCCCGCGTAGAGGACGAGCTTGACGACGTAGAGCAGGTAGACGAAGGCGGGCGTGCCGAAGCCGTTCAGCGCCCAGTCCTGGGCGCAGGCCTTGATCCGCTCGAGGTGCGGCAGCCGCCGCCACTCCTCGTACTCGAAGGGCGGCGGGGTGGGTTGCATGAAGCCCATGTGGTGTTCAGAGCCTATCCCGGCAGGGGTTCCACTTAACCTTTTTGATGGTTCGGGGTCGGGCTGACGCCCGAGGCAGTCGACAAAAAGGTACAAGACGTTCCACCCCTACCGGGATAGGCTCTAGTAGTGGCAGATGGAGCGGGACCCCTCCTTGCAGTCGACGCGCCTTCGATGCTGTTCCGGGCGTTTTACGCGCTGCCGGACTCGATCAAGGGAGCTGACGGGAGGCCGGTCAACGCGCTGCTGGGCACGGCAAACCTGGTGTTGCGCGAGGTGGAGATCCACGAGCCGCGCGCGGTCGTCCTCTGCTTCGGCCCCGACGCGGCCTCCTACCGGACCGAGCTCTACCCCGCTTATCACGCCGAGCGCGAGGCGGCGATGCCGGACGAGCTGCCGCACCAGTTCGCCGACGCGCGGCCCTTCTTCGAGGCCTTCGGCTGGACGGTCGCGACAAGCGAGGACCTGGAGGCCGACGACCTGCTCGGCAGCTACGCGCGGCTCGAGGCCGAGGCGGGCGGCCGCGCCCTGCTGCTGACCGGCGACCGCGACATGTACCAGTGCGCGGGCGAGCGCGTGACGGTGCTCTACGTGAAGACCGGCGGCAGGGCGGGCGCCGAAGAGGTCGGGCCCGGGGAGGTGCGCGAGCGCTACGGCGTCGACCCGGCGCGGGTCCCCGACTTCATCGCCCTGCGCGGCGACCCCTCCGACGGCCTGCCCGGCGCCAAGGGCGTCGGGCCGAAGACCGCGGCGGAGCTGCTGCGCGAGCACGGCACCCTCGAGGCGATCCTCGACAACGCGATCCGCGAGCGGCGGCCGAAACTGCGCGCAGCCCTGATCGAGGGTCGCGACGAGCTGCTCGCCTTCAAGGACATCGCCACCCTGCGCGACGCCGGCGTCGCCCGCCCGCTCGACGGACCGACCGACTGGGCCGGCGCCGCCGCGGCGGCTCAGCGGCGCGGCATGAACCGCCTGGCGGAGCGGCTCGAGGACAGCGCCGAGTAGCGCATCCGACTTTTTCCACACCAGGGTGTGGTCAAAGTCGGTTTCGCCTACCGGTAGTCGGGGTTCGGGAAGTCGAAGCGGCAGCCGGCGTCCCACTCGCTGCGCTGGTTGCCGTGGGCTGGGATGCCGCCGGCGTCCTTCAGCATCCGCGCCAGGTGCAGCATGTTCCAGGTGGCGAAGGTCGTGTTGCGATTCGTGAAGTCGTTCTCCGGCCCGCCCGAGCCCTCGTCGAGGTAGGACGGCCCGGGACCGGCCTCGCCGATCCAGCCGGCGTCGGCCTGCGGCGGGATCGTGTAGCCGAGGTGCTGCAGCGAGTAGAGGACGTTCATCGCGCAGTGCTTGACGCCGTCCTCGTTGCCGGTCACCAGGCAGCCGCCGACCCTGCCGTAGTAGGCGTACTGGCCGGCGTCGTTGAGCAGGTGCGAGTTGCCGTAGAGCCGCTCGATCACCCGCGTCGCGACCGACGACTTCTCGCCCAGCCAGATCGGCATCCCGAGCACCAGGATGTCGGCGGCCATCACCTGCTCGAAGATCGCCGGCCACTCGTCGCGCTCCCAGCCGTGCTCGGTCATGTCGGGCCAGACGCCGGTGGCGATCTCGCGGTCGATCGCGCGGACGCACTCGACCGCGACGCCGTTGCGCCGCATGATCTCGATCGAGAGGTCCATCAGCCCCTGCGTGTTCGACACCTCGGGGCTGCGCTTCAGCGTGCAGTTGACGAACAGCGCCCGCAGGTCCGAGTGGTCCGCCTGACTCATCACAAAGTTTCGTTCTTCGCTCGCGGCGCGAAGAATCAGATATGCACGCCTGCTCGCTCCGAACTCACGGGGCGATTCTAACCCCGGCGACCGGTGCCGCGGCGCCTACTGGGCGCTGGCGGCCGGGGCGGCGGGCTCGGCGGCCGCGATATCGGGCGGGGAAAGCGAGCCCGCGGAGCCGTTGGCGAACTTCAGCGCGCCGTCGTCGAGCGAACCGCGGCGGATCGTCCTGATGTCGAACAGGTAGTTCTGGCGCAGCTTCCACGGCTCCTCCGAGCCCTGCTTGGGGAATTCGTCGAGCGAGCGCAGCACGTAGCCGGAGGTGAAGTCGAGCAGCGGCTGCTCGCTGACCGAGGGGTCGACCTCGGGCACGCAGCGGCGGTAGCCGTGCGCCGACATGTGGTTGAGCAGCCGGCAGACGTACTCGGAGGTGAGGTCGGCCTTCAGCGTCCAGGAGGCGTTGGTGTAGCCGACGGTGAACGCCATGTTGGGGACGCCGCTCAGCATCAGGCCCTTGTAGGCCATCGTGCTCGGCACGTCGACCGGCGCGCCATCGACCTTCAGCTCCATGCCGCCGAGGAAGAGCAGGTTGAGCCCGGTCGCGGTGACGATCACGTCGGCCTCGAGCCGCTCGCCCGAGGCGAGCGCGACGCCGTCCTCGGTGAAGCCCTCGATCGTGTCGGTGACGACCGAGGCGCCGCCGTCGGAGAGCACGCGGAAGAGGTCGCCGTCGGGGACCAGGCACATGCGCTGGTCCCAGGGGTTGTAGCGGGGCTTGAAGTGCCTGTCGATGTCGAAGCCGGGCGGCAGCGCGCGCTCCACGCCCCTGCGGATCAGCTTCTTGACCAGCTCGGGCCGGCGGCGGCTCAGCTGGTAGAAGGCGGTCTGGATGAGGACGTTCTTCCAGCGCACGGCGGCGTAGGCGGCGCGCTCGGGCAGCCGGCGGCGCAGCCAGGCGGCGATCCGGTCCTCGGCCGGCAGCGAGGCGATGTAGGTCGGCGAGCGCTGCAGCATCGTCACGTGCGCGGCCTTCTCCGCCATCGCCGGCACCAGCGTCACCGCGGTGGCGCCGCTGCCGATCACGACCACGCGCTTGCCCGCGTAGTCGAGGTTCTCCGGCCAGTGCTGGGGGTGGACGACCGGGCCGGCGAAGCGCTCTTCGCCCTCGAACCTGGGCGTGAAGCCTTCGTCGTAGCGGTAGTAGCCGCTGCAGGCCCAGAGGAAGTCGCAGGTCAGCCGCACCCGCTCGCCGCCCTCGCGCTCGGCTTCGACGCTCCAGCGCGCCCGCTCGCTCGACCACTCGGCGGCGACGACACGATGGCGGTAGCGGATCCGCTCCTCGATCCCGCTCTCGCGCGCGGTCTCGCGCAGGTAGGAGAGGATCGACGGCCCGTCGGCGATCGACTTCTGCTCGGTCCACGGCTTGAACCGGAAGCCGAGCGTGTGCATGTCGGAGTCCGAGCGGATGCCCGGGTAGCGGAAGAGGTCCCAGGTGCCGCCGAGGTCCCCGCGGGCCTCGAGGATCGCGTAGCTGCGGCTCGGGCAGCGCTCCTGCAGGTGCCAGGCCGCGCCGATCCCGGAGAGGCCGGCGCCGACGATCAGCACGTCGAGATGTTCGGGCGACCCCTCGGTCACGACGCGGATTGTCGCAGACTGGCTGGTCAGCCAGTGTGACGTGCGTACTAGGCCGGCGTCTCGATCTTCGGGAAGAGCGGCGGGACGCGCTCGACGGCCTGGCCGCCGGGGCGGGCGCCGAGCTCGCTGAGCTCGCGCGACTCCTCGCCGAGCGCGGCGAGCAGCCGCTCGCCGGTGCGCGGCAGGTAGGGCAGCAGCAAGAGGGTCGTCACGCGCAGGCCCTCGCAGAGGTTGTAGAGAACTTCGTCGAGCCGCTCGGGGTCGGCCTCGTCCCTGGCCAGCTCCCAGGGTCGGGTCTCCTCGACGTAGCGGTTGAGCCTCCGCACGAGCTTCCAGGCCTGCTCCAGCGCCTGCGTCAGCTCGGCCCGGTCGAGCAGCTCGCTGAAGCGGCCGACGGCGCCTTCGAAGTCCTCCTGCAGCACGGCGTCGACCTGGGCCGGCGGCGCGACGCCGTCGCGGTAGCGGTCGACCATCGCCAGCACGCGGCTCGCCAGGTTGCCGAAGTCGTTGGCCAGCTCGGTCTCGTAGCGGGCCTCGAAGCCGGCGGTCGAGATCGAGCCGTCCTGGCCGAAGCTGACCTCGCGGAAGCAGTAGAAGCGCAGCGCGTCGGCGCCGAAGCGCTCGATCGCCTCGAACGGGTCGAGCACGTTGCCGAGCGACTTCGACATCTTCTTCTCGCCCATCATCAGGTAGCCGTGGATCGCCATCCGCTTCGGCACCTCGAGGTCGGCCGCCCAGAGCAGCGCCGGCCAGATCACCGCGTGGAACTTGAGGATGTCCTTCGCCATCACGTGCAGGTCGGCGGGCCAGTAGCGCGCGGTCAGGTCCTCGCCCTCGCGGGCGAAGCCGAGCGCGGTGACGTAGTTGAGCAGCGCGTCGAACCATACGTACATCCGCTGCTCGGGGTCCCAGGGCAGCCGCATCCCCCATTTCAGCTTCGGCCGCGAGAGCGAGACGTCCTCGAGGCCGCCCTTGATGAAGGCGACCGCCTCGTTGCGGCGGAACTCGGGGACGACGAAGTCGGGGCGCTCCTCGTAGAGGCCTTCGAGCTGGGACTGGAAGGCGGAGAGACGGAAGAACCAGTTCTCCTCCTTCACCCGCTCCAGCGTGATCTCGTGGATCGGGCAGGTCTCGCCGGGACCGAGCTCGCGCTCGGTCTTGAAGTCGGCGCAGCGCGGGCAGTACCAGCCCTCGTAGACCCCCTTGCTGACCCAGCCGTTGTCGTAGACGCGCTGCATGATCTCGGCGACCCGCTCGCCGTGGCGCGGGTCGGAGGTGCGGATGAAGAAGTCGTTGCTGGCGTCGATGATCGGCATCAGCTGTTCGAACTTGGCCGCGTTTCGGTCGGCCAGCTCCTGTGGCGTCACCCCCTCGCGCTCGGCCGCCGTCTCGATCGGCTCGCCGTGCTCGTCGGTGCCCGTGAGGAAGAAGACGTCCTCCCCCCGCTGGCGCATGTGCCGCGCCAGCACGTCGGCGGCCATCGTCGAGTAGGCGTGCCCGAGATGCGGCTCCGCGTTGACGTAGTAGATCGGCGTGGTGACGTAGTAAGGCATCGGTCGGGCGAGGCTAGTGGATCAGCGACGCGGCTCGCGGCCGGTGAGGGCGCGGTATAGATCGTTGGCGCGGGTGCCGGTGAGGGCGGCGACGACGCTGGCGGCGGCGCGGGGGCGGGCGCCCGACTGGACCAGGTGGCGCAGGGCGTCGACGGCGAAGGCCACGTCGTGGTCGTGGTCGTCGGAGGAGGCGGGGGCGATCACCAGCACGATCTCGCCCTTGACGTCGCCGCGGAAGCGGCGCGCCAGCTCGGCCAGGGTGCCGCGCGAGACCTCCTCGTGCATCTTGGTCAGCTCGCGGACGACCGCCGCCGGCCGGTCGGGGGCGATCGCCGCCAGCGCCGCCAGCGAGTCGCCGACGCGGCGAGGCGACTCGAAGGCGACGACCGTCTCGGTCGAGCGCAGCACGCGCTCCATCTCCCCGGAGCGCTTCGGCAGGAAGCCCTCGAAGCGCCAGCGGTCGGTCGGCATGCCCGAGGCGACGAGCGCCGCCGGCACGACCGAGGGGCCGGGCAGCACGGTGACCTCGAGGCTGCGCTCGATGCAGCGCCGGATCAGGCGGAAGCCGGGGTCGGAGATCGCCGGCATGCCGGCGTCGGAGACGAGGGCGACGACCTCGCCGCGTTCGATCCGCTGCGCCAGCTCGACCGCGCGCGCCGCTTCGTTGCCCTCGTGGATCGAGATCAGCGGCGGCGCCGGGCGGATGCCGAGCTTGTCGAGCAGGCCGCCGGTGCGGCGGGTGTCCTCGCAGGCGATGTAGTCGGCGGCGACGAGGGCGTCGCGGACGCGGATCGTGATGTCGTCGAGGTTGCCGATCGGGGTCGGGCAGACGATCAGCGACCCCGGCATCAGCTCGCCTTCTCCGACCTGGCCAGTTCGATCCGCGCCAGCGCGGCGGCGCCGATCATGCCCGCGTCCTCGCCCAGCTGCGCGGGGACGACGGGGATGCGCTTCATCGGCGGCAGCGCCCGCGCCGCGAGCTCGCGCCGCGCCGGATCGAGCAGCAGGTCGCCGGCGGCGATCACCCCGCCGCCGATCACGAACACCTCGGGCTCGAAGATGTTGGCGAAGCTGGAGAGGGCGACGCCGAGCCGCGTGCCGATCAGCTCGAAGACGCCGGCCGCGACCTCGTCGCCCCCCTGGGCGGCGAGCGTCACCGCCCTGCCGTCGATCGACTCGCCTTCCCCGAGCAGCCTGCCGAGCGCCGACTCGGGGTGGCTTTCCGCCGCCGCCAGCCCCTCGCGGCCCAGCGCGGTGCCCGAGGCCAGCGCCTCGACGCAGCCGTGGTTGGGACAGTTGCCCTGGCAGGCGGGGCCGTCCATCTGGATCACCACATGGCCGAGCTCGGCGCCGGCCCCGGTCGAGCCGCGGTAGACCTCGCCGCCGAGGATCAGGCCGCCGCCGATCCCGGTGCCGATCGTCAGCATGATCGCGTTGCGCGTGCCGCGGGCGGCGCCGAACCGGTGCTCGGCGAGCGCCGCCACGTTGGCGTCGTTGTCGACGAAGGCCGGCAGCCCGGTGCGCTCGACCACCAGGTCACGGATCGGCAGGTCGGCGATCGGCAGGTTGACGGCGCTCATCGCCAGGCCCTTCTCGTGGTCGATCGTCGCCGGGATCCCCATCCCGATCGCGCTCACGCCCGGCCGCGCGGCGCGCGCCTCCCCGATCTCGCGCACCAGCAGCTCGACCAGCTCGTCCTCGCCCTCCCCGGCGGAGCGCTCACGGCTCTCCCAGACGGTCTTCGCGTCGCCGTCCAGCACGCCGAGCAGCATCTTGGTGCCGCCGAGGTCAATTCCTATCGCTTCCGCCGGAATCGGCATGATCTCGGAGTCTTTCATGGGCAACGACGGAGAGAAGCGGCCGCAGGGACCGCCCGACTACAAGGTCTACCGCGCCCGGCGGGGGATCTTCTCGCGCCTGCGCAAGCCCGACCTCTCGGGCCTGCGCGAACACGAGTGGAAGGCGCCGAAGCTGCCGGGCCGCCCTCGCGGGCCGCGGCGCGAGCGCGCGCCGCGCACCCCCCGGCCGGCGCTGCGCCGGGCGCTGAAATGGGTCGGCGTCGCGGCGGCCGGCTGGATCTTCCTCAGCTTCCTCGCCTTCGCCGTCTCGGCCCAGATCCAGTCGTTCAAGCTCTCCGGCGAAGCGAAGTCGAAGCTGCACGGCAACCCCTTCCTGCTGCCGACCGCGCAGACGGTCCTCGTGCTCGGCACCGACGCGCGGCCGCCAGACACCAAGGAGCCCGGCGCGGCGCCGTCGCAGGAATGCTTCGAACAGCAGGCGCACGGCGACTCGCCGCACGGCGGCTGCTCGCAGGGCGAATTCCGCGCCGACACGCTGATGCTGATCCGCGCCGGCGGCGGCGCCTTTCGCAAACTCTCGATCCCGCGCGACAGCTACGCGGAAATCCCCGGCCAGAGCCCGCAGAAGATCAACGCCGCCTTCGCCTTCGGCGGCGCGGCCGCGCAGATCGAAGCGGTCGAAGACTTCCTCGGCATCGAAATCGACCACGTCGCGATCGTCGACTTCACCGGCTTCGAAGACCTGATCGACGCGGTCGGCGGGGTCAAGGTCGACGTGCCGCACAAGATCTGCGCGAACATCTCCGGCGGCGCCGGGGGCGGCCAGGGCGGCTTCACCCTGCGGCTCGGCGGGGGCGAGAACACGCTCGACGGCGAAAAGGCGCTGATCTACTCGCGCATCCGCGAGCCGAGCGAATGCCCGGGTCCGGGCAGGAGCGCCTTCACGCTCGGCTACGACGACCTCGACCGCGAGAAGGCCCAGCAGGCCGTGATCGCCGGCATCAAGGACCGTCTCACCGACCCCCTGCGCCTCCCCTACAACTTCATCCACGGCCCGCAGATCGGCTGGGACGCGCCGAAGGCCTTCGTCAGCGACATGGGGTTCTTCACGATGCCGCAGCTGATCCTCTCGGCGGCGATCGGGGGCGAAAGCGCGGCGGACGTGCTCTGCAAGGGCGCCAACTCGGGCTGCGTGCCGGGGCCGGGCGGGTCGATCGAAGTGCCGGACTCGGAGCGGCGGCGCGCGGTAAAGAAACTGATGGGGTAGGTCAGGCGGGGCGGGTGGGTCGCCTCCCCGGCTGCCTAAATCCGCCTTCGGCGGATTGATTTCGTGCCGCTTCGCGGCCCACGGTAACCCGCCGGGGCGCCGCTTCGCGAGGCACCGGTGAGGCGACCCATCCGCCCCTTCCAGCCGTTCAGTCGGCTTTGGCCGCCGGCTTGGACGGCTTCGAGGAGCTTGAGCTTGACTCCGATGACTTGGAGTCGGAGGAGGACTTGGAGTCGGAGCTCTCGCTTGAGGAGCTTGATTCCGAGCTTCCGTTGGCGCCGGTCTTCTTCTTCGCGTAGTCGGTGTTGTGGAAGCCGGAGCCCTTGAAGTGGATCGCCACGGGGTGCAGGACGCGCTCCGCCGGGGCGCCGCACTCCTGGCACTCGGTCAGCGGCTCGTCGCTCATCCGCTGGATCACGTCGAAGACGTGGCCGTTGGCGCACTTGTACTCGTAGATGGGCATGAGGCGGGGCGATTATCGCAGCCGGTACGGTTCCGGCATGGCTGACGCGGCGCAGGCGAGCGGGACCGGGACGACGATGGAGGAGATCGTCGCGCTGTGCAAACGGCGCGGCTTCGTCTTCCCCTCCTCTGAGATCTACGGCGGGCTCGGCTCGACCTACGACTACGGCCACTACGGCGTGCTGCTGAAGAACAACGTCAAGGCCGAGTGGTGGCGGGCGATGCTGCAGGACCGCGACGACATCGTCGCGCTCGACTCGGCGATCCTCCAGCACCCGCGCGTCTGGGAGGCCTCGGGCCACCTCGAGGGCTTCACCGACCCGCTGGTGCAGTGCCTGGGCAAGTGCAAGAGGCGCTGGCGCGAGGATCACCTGCGAGAGGCGGTGGAGGCCGAAGGCGGCGACCCGGAGGCGGAGCTGCGCTGCCCGGAGTGCGGCGGAGAGCTCTCGGAGCCGCGCCAGTTCAACCTGATGTTCGAGACCCACATCGGGCCGGTCGCGGGCGAGGGCTCGGAGGTCTACCTGCGACCGGAGACCGCGCAGGGCATCTTCATCAACTTCAAGAACGTGCTCGGCTTCGCCCGCAAGAAGCCGCCCTTCGGCATCGCCCAGATCGGCAAGTCGTTCCGCAACGAGATCACGCCCGGCAACTTCATCTTCCGCACGCGCGAGTTCGAGCAGATGGAGATGGAGTTCTTCGTGCCGCCGGACGACGCGGAAAAGTGGCACGGGGTCTGGATGGAGGAGCGCGAGCGCTGGTACACCGAGCTCGGCATCCGGCCGCGGATGCTGCGCGTGCGCGCGCACGGCGCCGAGGAGCTCTCGCACTACTCCTCGGCGACCAGCGACATCGAGTACCTCTTCCCGATCGGCTGGTCGGAGCTCGAGGGGATCGCCAACCGCGGCGACTTCGACCTCAGCCAGCACGCGAAGTTCAGCGGCGAGAAGCTCGAGTACTTCGACCAGCAGACGAAAGAGCGCTACGTGCCGCACGTGATCGAGCCGGCCGCCGGCGCCGACCGGGCGACGCTGGCCTTCCTCGTCGACTCCTACGAGGTCGAGGAGGTCGAGGGCCGCGAGCGCACGGTGCTGCGCCTCCACCCCAGGCTCGCCCCGGTCAAGGCCGCCGTCCTGCCGCTCGTCTCCAAGGACGGCCTGCCGGAGCGGGCGCGCGAGGTCTTCGACCAGGTTCGCCGCCGCGTCCCCGCCGAGTTCGACGAGGGCGGCTCGATCGGCAAGCGCTACCGCCGCCAGGACGAGATCGGCACCCCCTGGGGCGTCACCGTCGACCACCAGACCCTGGAGGACGACACCGTCACCCTCCGCGACCGCGACTCCCTGGAACAGACCCGAGTCCCGATCGACGACCTCGCCGACGGCCTCGCCACCCGCCTCGCCCAGCCCTGGCAGAGCCCGAAGCTGGGCTGACTTCCACGCGGGTCGTCGACCTACGCAGCTCTCATGGCCTCCGCTTTCTGCTCCTCCCGCTTCAGTTTGCGGATGAGCTGCTGGTAGTCCTCGTCGCCTTCGTCGGCGAGGCGGGCCAGTTCCCGCCAGAGGTCGCCGTCCCAGTCGATCGGCATGTGCTGATGAGGACGTTCGCCTGCTTCGCAGTGGTAGCAGCGGTCAGTGTCCTCGTCGAAGCGGAACCACTCGTGGTCACCGCAATCCTTCTCGCCCTTCGGGAATAGGTCGACCATGGCCCAAGGCACGTGGCCCCGCAGCCAGGTGCGCCACCTGTATCTAGGACGTTTCGACATGTTTTGAGTGTAGGGCTTCATGGGTATCAGCCGCTCCCGCGTTTCTGCTTGTTGCGGAGCTTGCGCTCCTTCTCCTCGGTCTGCGCCTTGCGACGCTGGGCGGGCGACAGGCGTCGATCGTGGGCCATCTGCGCGATCTTCTTCGCGCTGACGTCGATGAACTCCGTGTGCCGCCGCCGCCCCTTCCGCTTTCCCATTTCCCAGCCAAGGGCTCAGCGGCAGGAACTCTCCCCCCTGTCGGCCGCGAAAGTTCGCCGGTTCCGCGGAACCGGCCTATGCTGGGCGGATGAAGGCCAGCCTGTTTCGTGATCGGGACTTTCGGCTGGTCGCGGGGTCGGTGGGGCTCTCGGCGCTCGGGGACTGGGTCGCGATCGTGGCGCTGGGGCTGCACGTGAAGGATCTGACCGACTCCGGGTTTGCGGTGGCAGCCCTGTGGGTCTGCTTGTTCGGGCCGTCGGTGCTGGTCGCCGGCTGGGCGGGGCTGCTGGTCGACCGGCTGGAGGCGACGCGGCTGCTCGCCGGCGTCTCGGCAGCCGGGGCGGTCGCCGCGGTGGCGGTCGCCTTCAGCCACGCGCTGGCGCCGGTGCTCGTGCTGACCGCGGCGCTCGGCGTCGTCTTCGCCACCTCCTCGCCGGCCGAGTTCTCGCTGGTGCCGCCGCTCGCCGGTGAGGACCGGATCCAGGAGGCGAATGGCCACATCGAGACCGCCCGCTACGTCGGCTTCGGCGCCGGGCCGATCCTCGGCGGCCTGCTGTTCGGGGCCGGTGGGCTCGAGCTGGCGATGCTGGTCGACGCCGCCACCTTCGCCTGCGTCGCCGTCGCCGCGCTGACCCTGCGAGTGCGGCGCGACCCGGCCGCGCTCAGCCAATCCGAGCGGACGCCGCGCGCCCGCGACGGCGTCGCCTTCCTCTTCCGCGACCGCGTGCTGGCGCTGGTGATGACGGTCGCCTTCGCCTCGCTGCTCTTCATGTCGGCAGTCTGGGTCGGCGAGCTGTTCTTCGTCGAGGACGTGCTCGACCGCGGCAACGTCGCCTACGGCTCGATGCTCTCGATCTGGACGGTCGGGATGGCGCTCGGCGCGATGCTGCTCTCGCGCCGCGTCACGGCCGCCGCCGTCGCTGCCGTCGGCCTGGTCGCCGCGGCGATCGGCGCCCGCGGCACGCTCGCCTACGCCGGCGGCCTCTCCGCCCTGGCCGGCGTCGTCGGCGTCATCGCCCTGCTGCGGATGAACCGCGGCTGGATCCCGACCGGACCGGTCGGTCCGCCGATCGACTCGATCGCGGCGGGCAGCGTCGAGCCGCCCGGCCCGTCCCAACCGGCGGAGTGAGCGCTCGGAGTTCGCGTCACGGCCTGCTCAGGTCGAGTTGCGAGATTCGCGTAGCCGTAGCAGATCCACCTCATCCTCGGGGCGGCCGGCCGCTTCCTTCATCGCGACGAGGTGGTCGAAGCCGCAGAAACGAACCCGATGGCCGAAGACCTCATCCTCGACTGCCGCCGAATCCAAGTCGGCGAACTCGAAGTCCGGACCCACGAGCTGCATGATGTCGAGGCGCCCCCGACTGGTTGCCAAAACGAAATTACCGCCCATCCGGAGACCGGCCAAATCCGGCTGCACGACCTCCTCCTCGGCGAACTCATCCATTCCGAGCACTTCGGCGTCGAGACCGGCCACCACGGCGGCGAGCCGCTCGAGATTGTCCGGATCGGGATCGGGAACGATGTCGAGGTCTTTGGTTGCGCGGGGGTAGCCGTGTGCGCCGACCGCAAATCCGCCAATCACGACAAAGTGAACGTCCGCCTCGTCAAGTGCGGTGAGAAGGCCCTCGACGTCAAGAGGTGAGACGTCGGTCAACGCGGCTCCGCGCGGTGGGCGGCGAGGCTGGTCATCTCCTTGCTTAGCACCGCGGCCTGTTCGACCCGCTGGCCTGGCGTCAGCAGCCGGTAGTCGCGCTGTAGGGCCTCACGGCGGGCGCGCTCCAAATATGCGCTGTCAACCTCTTTTCGCTTCCCGTCCGACATGGCCTGAGGATAACCAGGCGCAACCCCATCAGAGCGGCGTCTGCTGGTGGAAGACGAGCCGCCAGGCGTCGTCGTCGCGGACGTAGGCGCTGCTGAGCAGGACGACGTACTCGGAGTCCGGGCGGTGGCCCTGGAAGCGGTAGGTGAGGATCGCGGCGTCGGGGCCAAGCGGGACGAGGCGCTCTGCGGTCATCTCGAACCGCTCCCAGCCGGGCGAGGCGTCCATCGCGGCGACCGTTTCGTCACCGTCCAGCGCCTGCCCGGGGACGATCACGATCGCGTCCTCGCGCTGGTGGCGACGGTAGGTGGCGCCGTCGCCGCCGGCGAGCTCGTGCTCGATCCCCAGGATCGCGTCAAGGTTCGACACGTGCTGCCGCTACCCGCCCTCGCGGACGGGCTAACGGCACTCGCCTGAGGGCGGCGGCCTAGCCGACTTCGAGCAGGTCGACGACGAAGACGAGCGTTTCGTTCGGGCCGATCGCGGGCGGAGCGCCGGCTTCGCCGTAGGCGAGTTCGGGCGGGATGATCAACTCGCGACGGCCGCCGACCTTCATCCCTTCGACCCCCTGGTCCCAGCCAGGGATCACTTCGCCCCCGCCGAGCGTGAAGCTGAACGGTTCGCTACGGCTCCAGGAGGAGTCGAATTCTTCGCCGGTCTTGAAGCCGACGCCGACGTACTGGACGGTCACTTCGTCGCCCGACTTCGCTTCTTCGCCGCTGCCTTCTTCGATTTCCCTGGTCTCGAGCTTCTTCGGCGGCGCGCCCTTGGGCACGGTCACCTTCGGCTTGGTCTTTTCGCCGCCGGCGGATTCGGCTGCGGTCGTTTCGCCGCCGGCCGTCGATTCGCCGGAGGAGGAGTCGCTGCCGCCCCCGCAGCCGGCGATCGCCAGCGCGGCGCAGACCATCAGTGCGATCAGTCCCCTGCTCATCGCGGCCCATGCTAGGGAACTTGCCGCCCGAGGGGAGCGCGGGCTATGCTCGCCCCGAGTCCCGGGATGAACCTCGCTTCGATACTCACCGAGAGCGCGCGGCGCTCGCCGGACGCCCCGGCGGTGCGGTTGGGCGCGGTCGAGCTGAGCTACGGCGAACTCGACGAGCGCAGCGCGCGGCTGGCGGCGCTGCTGCGGGAGAAGGGGCTCGAGCCCGGCGACCGGGTGGGCGTGATGCTGCCCAACGTGCCCGAGTTCCCGGTCGCCTACTACGGCGTGCTGCGGGCCGGCGGCATCGTCGTGCCGATGAACGTCCTGCTGAAGGAGCGGGAGATCGCCTTCTACCTCGAGGACTCCGGCGCGAAGCTGCTGCTCGCCTGGCACGGGTTCGCCGGCGAGGCCGAGGCCGGCGCGGCCGACGCGGGCGCCGAGATGATCGAGGTCGAGCCGGCCGCCTTTGCCGAGCTGCTGGCGGGCCACGAGCCCGCTACCGACGTGGTCGAGACCGCCGACGACGACACCGCGGTGATCCTCTACACCTCGGGCACGACCGGCAAGCCGAAGGGGGCGGAGCTGACCCACGCCAACCTCGCCCGCAACGCCGACGTCAGCCGCCGCGCGACGTGCGAGGTCGGGGCCGGAGACGTGGTGCTCGGCTCGCTGCCCCTCTTCCACTCCTTCGGCCAGACGGTGGCGATGAACGCGTCGATCGCCGCCGGCGCCTGCCTCACCCTGGTGCCCAAATTCGAGCCCGGCGAGGCGCTGGCGACGATGCAGCGCGACCGGGTCACCCACTTCTACGGCGTGCCGACGATGTTCGGGGCGCTGCTGCACGAGCCCGAACGCGAGCGCTTCGACACCGCGGCGCTGCGCACCTGCATCACCGGCGGTGCCTCGATGCCGGTCGAGGTCCTGCGCGGCTTCGAAGACGCCTTCGGGGCGAAGGTGATGGAGGGCTATGGGCTCTCGGAGACCTCGCCCGTGGCCAGCTCCAACCACCCGCACATGGAGCGCAAGCCTGGCTCGATCGGCACCCCGATCGAGGGCGTTGAGATGAAGCTCGTCGACGAGGACGGCGAGGAGGTCGCGCAGGGCGAGGTCGGCGAGATCGCGATCCGCGGCCACAACGTCATGAAGGGCTACTGGCAGCGCCCCGACGCGACCGCGGAGGCGATGCGCGGCGGCTGGTTCCACAGCGGCGACATGGCCCGCGTCGACGAGGACGGCTACTTCTTCATCGTCGACCGCAAGAAGGACCTGATCATCCGCGGCGGCTACAACGTCTACCCGCGCGAGGTCGAGGAGGTCCTCTACGAGCACCCGAAGATCCGCGAAGCCGCCGTGGTGGGCGTGCCGCACGACGAGTGGGGCGAGGAGATCGGCGCCGCGGTCGTGCTCATGGAGGGCGAGCGGCTCGCCCCCGAGGAGGTCGGCGCCTACGTCAAGGACCGGATCGCCGCCTACAAGTACCCGCGCCTGGTCTGGTTCGTCGACGAGCTCCCCAAGGGCCCCACCGGCAAGATCCTCAAGCGCGAGATCGAGCCGCCGGCCAAACTGGCTGACTAGCCAGTTTCACGCTAACCTCTGCACCGAAAGCCGCAATCGGCCCAGCGCGGAATCCCCTGCCAGAAGGAGCCTCATGAGCGTCGCGTCGCAGAACCTGATGGACAACGTCACCTACGTGGACCTCTACCAGCGCTGGGAGCAGGGCAACTGGAGCGCCTACGACCTCGACTTCTCCAAGGACCGCGCCGGCTGGGAGGCGCTGAGCGAGATCCAGCAGCGCTCGGCGATGTGGATCTACTCGATGTTCTACTACGGCGAGGACCGGGTCGCCGACACGCTCGCCCCCTACGTCACCGCGGCGCCGACCGAGGAGCAGTCCTACTTCCTCGCCACCCAACAGGTCGACGAGGTCCGCCACTCGATCTTCTTCCACCGCTTCTTCAAGGAGGTGATCGGGGTCGGCGGCGACTCGGTCGGGCAGACGCTCTCCTCCACCCTGCCGCAGCTCAACTGGGGCTACCGCGGGATCTTCGACCGCCTCGACAGGATGGCCGAGGAGCTGCGCAAGGATCGCTCGCTGCCCAAGTACGCGCAGGCGATCACGCTCTACCACCTGATCGTGGAGGGCAGCCTCGCCCAGCCGGGCCAGCACTTCATCGAGGACTTCTTCTCCTCGAAGGAAACGATGCCCGGCTTCAGCGAGGGCATGGGCAACGTCTCCAAGGACGAGCAGCGCCACATCGGCTTCGGCGTCAAGGTGCTCTCCGAGCTGCTGGCGGAGGGCGCGCCGGGCTGGGAGGAGAACCGCGCCGCGGTGGTCGAGCTGCTGCGTGAAACGCTGCCCTACGGGCCGGCGGTGTTCTACCCGCCGGGGATGAACCGCGAGTACACCGAGTGCTACGGCTTCTCGCTCGAGGACATCTTCGGCTTCGGGCTCAAACTGATCCGCCAGCGCTGGCGCACGATCGGCTACCCGACGGAGGAGATGCCGCCCGGCGTCTTCCCCTTCGACCCGGAGGCGTCGGCCGAGGAAGTCGCGGCGCGCCAGGTGAAGCTGATGGAGGCCGGCGTGCTCGGCCCGCCCGACGGCCCCGCCCCCGACGCCTCGCCGGAGACCCAGCGACTCTACTTCGACGTCATCACCCGCGCCGCCGACCCGTCCGCGGCCAACGGCTCGCCGCTCGTGTACCAGTACCGCTTCGACGACGCCGACCCGTGGCTGCTGACGATCGACAACGGCTCGACCCGCGCCGAGCCAGGCGAAGCGCCCAACCCGACGCTGACGATCGAGGCGAGCTGGGGCGATTTCGTCTCGATGGGCAAGCCGGAAGCCAACCCGCTGAAGATGCTCGTGACGCGGCGCATCCGCCCGCGCGGCAAGCTCAAGGAGATCGCGCGGATGCGAAAGGTGTTCCGCTAGGAGATCGGCGGGCGCCTGTCCGCCCAGGGCCGCTCGGCCTCGAGCTGGGCGGCGAGCGAGAGCAGGGTCGCCTCCTCGCCGGGGCGGCCGACGATCTGCACGGCGAGCGGCATGCCGTCGGCGGAAAAGCCGGCGGGGACCGACATCGCCGGGTTGCCGAGGTGGTTCCAGGGGATGCAGTAGGGGTAGAAGCGGCTCATCCCGATCAGCGTCCAGAGCGCCCCGCGTCCCTCCCAGCGGCGCACCGGCAGCGCCGTGCCGCCCATCACCGGCGTCATCAGCACGTCGTGGCGCGCGAAGATCGCGCCGACGCGGGCGGCGTCGGCGGCCTCGCCGCGGCGCGCCTTCTCGAACAGGGCGTCGGGGATCAGGCGGCCGAGCCGCGCCATCGCCTGCGTGCGCCGTTCGAGCCGCTCCGGGTTCGGCACCTTGGCGAAGTCTTCGGCGATCCCGCGCAGGTAGCGCGGCACCGAGTTGTCGCCGATCCGGCCCCAGTCGGGATCCTGCTGGACCACCTCGTGCCCGAGCGAGCCGAGCAACCCGGCCGTGTCGGCGACCGCGTCCTTGGCGACGGAGTCGACGGTCACCGGGGCGACCGCGCGCGGCGCCGCGGTGGACCAGGCGACGCGCAGCCTTCCCGGCGGCGTCGCGGCAGCCTCGACGAAGGGGCGCTCGGGCGGCGGCGGGCCGTCGCCGGAGCGGTCGAGGCTGACGTCGAGCCAGAGCGCCGTGTCGCGCACCGAGCGGCTGACGCAGCCGAAGGCCGACATGCCGTTCCAGCGCGCCGCGTCGGGCGCGACGGAGACGCGGCCGCGCTGCGGTTTGAGCCCGAACAGCCCGCAGGAGGCGGCGGGGATGCGGATCGAGCCGGCGCCATCGGAGGCGAAGGCGATCGGCACCAGGCCGGCGGCGACCGCCGCGGCGCTGCCGCCGCTGGAGCCGCCGGGCGTGCGCTGCGGATTCCACGGGTTCCTCGTCACGCCGTAGGTCGCCGACTCGGTGAAGCCGCAGATCGCCAGCTCGGGCAGCAGCGTCTTGCCGACGATCACCGCGCCCGCCTCGCGCAGCCTGCGCACCGCCTCGGCGTCGGCGGCGACAGGCTCGTCGAAGCCGTCGGTCGCGAAGGTCGTGACGTCGCCGCTGACGTCGACCTCGTCCTTGATCGCGACCGGCACTCCGAGCAGCGGCCGCTCGTCGCCGCCGCGCAGGCGCGCCTCCGCCTGCTCGGCTTCGAGCAGCGCCCGCTCGGCGAAGACCGAGCGGAAGGAGTTCAGCCGCGGGTCGAGGCGCTCGATCCGGTCGAGGCAGAGCTGCACCAGCTCGCGCGAGGAGACATCCCCCGCGCGCACCATCTCGGCCTGCCTGGCCGCTCCGGCGAATGCAAGATCGTCGCTCACCCGAGGCAGCCTACCCGGCCGCCGTAGAGGTTTGAACCACTATCCGGGCAAAACCTCTACGGCGCTCAGGCGTTGGCCGGCTCCGGCTCGGGATCGTGAGCGCCCGCCTCGAAGGCGAAGTCGGGGAGCAGGCGGTCGAGCCAGCTGGGCATCCACCAGTTCCAGTCGCCGAGCAGCTTCATCGCCGCCGGCACCAGCACCAGGCGGACGAGGGTCGCGTCGAGGGCGATCGCGACGGCGCAGCCGAGGCCGAGCTCCTTGATCGAGGGCACGCCGGTGAGCACGAAGACGCCGAAGACGCAGGTCATTATCAGCGCCGCCGAGGAGATCGTGCGGGCGCTGGTCGAGAGGCCCTCGGCGACCGCGCGCTCGTTGTCGCCGTGCTCCATGTAGCGCTCGCGGATCCGCGACATGAGGAAGACCTCGTAGTCCATCGAGAGGCCGAAGACGACGGCGAAGATCAGCGGCACGTTGATCGTGTCGAGGGCGCCCTGGCTTTCGAAGCCGAGCAGGCTGTCGAACCAGCCCCACTGGAAGATCGCCACCAGCACGCCGAAGGCGGCGCCGATCGAGAGCAGGTTCATCAGCACGGCCTTCAGCGGCAGCAGCAGAGAGCGCAGCATCGCCATCAGGACCAGGAAGCTGAGCGCGAGGACGAAGAGGACGATCTTCCACATCGAGCCGCCGATCAGGTCGCGCACGTCGTGGCCGCGGGCGGTTTCGCCGCCGACGTTGACGGTCGCGATCCGCGCCAGCGCGGTCGCCGGGACGACGCTGTCGCGGAGGCGCTCGACCAGGGCGACCGCCGCGTCGGACTCGCTCGGCGCCTCGGGGGTGGCTTTGACCAGGGCGGCGCCCCGGGCGAAGGCCGGCGGGGCCACCGAGGCGACGCCGGGCGTCGCCTCCAGCCGGCGCGCGAAGGCCGCGGCCGCGGCGCGCCGCTGCCCCGTCCCGGCCCGAGCGTCGAAGGTGGCGACGACCTGCACCGGGTCCGTGCCGCCGCCCACCTGCGCGGCGGCCAGCTCGTTGCCGACCCGCACGTCGCTGTCGGCGGGGAACTGCTTCAGCGGCTCGGTGCCGGTGTCGAGCGAGAGCACGGGGATCGCGAGGAAGAGCAGCACGGCGCTGACCCCGATCACCGCGGTCCAGGGACGTGACATGACCCTCGACGTCCAGCGAGACCAGAAGGCAGAATCCATTGCGCCACGTCCTCTGCCCTCGCGAGAGCCAGAAAGATCAGATATGGACTGGCTCTCGCTTCCGCCTCCGGGCGTGGCGCGCCCACCCTGGAAGGGTCTCTTGACCCAGCCGAGGACCTTTGCCACGACCCCGCCGGGCAGGACGCGGTCGCCGAGCATCGCGATCAGCGCCGGCAGCAGGGTGGTCGCGGCGAGGATCGAGATCGCGACGACGGTCATCGCGCCCAGCGCCATCGAGCGCAGCGCCTGGTTGTCGACCATCCACAGGCCGGCGAGCGAGACGATCACCGCCATCCCGGAGAAGGTCACCGCGAGGCCGGAGGTCGAGAGCGCCTCGGCGCGGGCGTCGTCGCTGTCGCGGCCGGCCGCGCGCTCCTCGCGGTAGCGGGCGAGGATGAACAGCGAGTAGTCGACCGCGACGCCGATCCCGATCATCGAGGCCATGTTGGTGACGAACACCGAGGTGTTCATGTGCAGCGAGATGAAGTAGATGAGGGCGCCGGTGACGATCACGCTGACGAAGCCGAGCGCCAGCGGCAGCGCCGCCGCGGCGAGGGAGCCGAAGACGACGAGCAGGATGATCGCGACGATCGGGAAGCCGCCCGCCTCGGCCTCCGAGAGGTCCTTCTTCGAGAGCTCCTGCATGCCGGCCCAGATCGTCGGCTGGCCGGCGAGGTAGGTCGTGACGCCCGCCCGCGCGGCGCCGGGGTCGAGCTCGTCGCGCAGGGTCGCCGCCGGATCGATCAGCTCGTCCGGGCTGAGCCCGCTGCGCAGCGGCAGCATCGCGATGCCCCCGCGGCTCAGCTCCGTCGCGCCCGCGCGCGCGACCGGCGGCGGCAGCGCGACGTCCGCGGTCCCGGCGACCGCGCGCCGCACCCGCGCCAGCGCCGCCGCCCGCGCCGCACCGCCGCTTCGGGGCGCCGCCTTCAGCAGCACCGCGATCCCGTTCGAGTCGCCGCCGAATTCGCGCTGCAGCGCTTCGCCCGCCGCCATCGAGTCGCTGCCGGGCACGTCGAACCCGCCGCCGGTCAGGTGCTCGGTCTGCCGCGCGGCGAGCGGCAGCGCGAGGATGAGGACGAGGACCCAGCCGGCGAGGACCCAGCGCCGCCGGCGCCCGAGGAATCCAGCCAGGATGTTCATCCGCTCCCGCATTGGCTGGTCAGCCAGCCTCCACCAGGGCGGCGGCTCAGTCTGTGAAAACGGTCACTCGCCGAGCAGGAAGCGGGCGCTCGCGGCGCCGGCCTCGAGCGCCGCGCTGATGTCGCGGCCCGGCTCCGACAGCGCCTGCAGGGCGAAGCCGTCGGCGGCGGCGAAAAGGTAGGCGACTATCGCCTCGGCGTCGTAGCGCAGCTTCAGCACGCCCTCCTGCTGCTTGCGCTCGAGGACCTCGGCGACGTGCGTGCGGGTGCGGTCGAAGAGCTGACCGACCTCGCGCTGGATCTCCGGGTTGCGGCGGCCGGCGCTGAACAGCTCGTAGAGCAGCAGGAAGAAGGCCGGTTCGTTGTCGATCAGGTCGGTGAGGCTGGCGACCAGCACCTGCAGCACGTCGTCGACGCTCTGCGCGTTGGCCAGCGGCTCGTCGAGCCGGGCGACGCGGATCTCGGAATCGCGGCGCACGACCTCGACCAGCAGCCGCTCCTTGGTGCCGAAGTAGTAGTGCAGCAGGCCGCGGCTGACGCCGGCCTCGCGGGCGACGTGCTCGAAGGTAGAGCCGGCGGCGCCGCGTTTGGCGACGCTCTCGCGCATCGCGTCGACGATGCGCTGCGCCTTTTCCCCGCTCAGCTCGCGCTCTTTGGTGGCGGCCTCCATACGACCAGTCTAGGGCGCGGGCCGGGCGCCCGGAGCCGAAACCGCTGCTACGACCCGTTAATGGACGTGGTCGAGGTGTACTCGAACTCCTCCTCGGCGCCGAAGAGGGCGTCGAGCACGGTCTTGCGCGCGTCCTCGCTGAGCACCAGCGCGACTCCGGCGGCGACGAGGGCGAAGAGGATCAGGCGGCCGAGGCGGCTCTTCTTCTTCCGCTTCTTCGCGGTGAAGGCCTCGGACGCTTCGCGCAGGCTCTCGGCGGCGTTGCGCAGGTCCTTCTGCACCTTCTTGTCGCTGGTCACGGCCTTCACCGCTCCCTTGCCGTTGCCGGTCGCGCGGCCGTAGGCGCCGCGGGCCGCTTCGAAGGCTTCGCGCAGGTTGTCGCGCAGCTCTTCGTCCTCGACCAACCGCTGCACGTACGGGTTCTCCCGCGCGGTCGCGTAGATGTCCGCCGCCTGACTCGCCTTCGTCTTGCTCATGCCATCTCCTCGCTGGTGAAGTCCGTGTTCCCGGTGAGGATAGACCCTAAACGCCGAGCGTGGTCGAGGTTCGGGTCGCATGGCGGGCCAAACCTCGACCACGCCCCGGAGGTCACGCCAGGGCGGCGTCGATCGCGCCGGCGACCTCGTCCACGTAGACGAACTCGAGCGCGCTGCGCTCGTGCTCGGGGATCTCGTCGACGTCGCCCTCGTTGCGGCCCGGCACGATCACGCGCTTGATCCCGGCGCGCTGGGCGGCCAGCGACTTCTCCTTGAGGCCGCCGATCGGCAGCACCTGGCCCGTCAGCGTCACCTCGCCGGTCATCGCGACGTCGTTGCGCACCGGCCGCCCCGAGGTCAGCGAGGCCAGCGCGACCGTCATCGCCACGCCCGCCGAGGGGCCGTCCTTGGGCACGGCGCCGGCGGGCACGTGGATGTGGATGTCGTGCTCGGCGAACCAGTCCTCGGCCAGCTCCGGCGCCAGCTCGCGCCAGTGCCCGCGCACGTAGGAGAGCGCCGCCTGCGCCGACTCCTTCATCACGTCGCCGAGCTGGCCGGTGATCGCCAGCTTGCCCGAGCCCGGCATCGCGGTCGCCTCGATGAACAGCACGTCGCCGCCCGCCGGCGTCCAGGCCAGCCCGGTGGCGACGCCGGGGTCCTTGGTGCGGCGCCGCTGCTCGGCGAAGACGCGTCGCCGGCCGAGCAGCTCGCGCGCCCGCTTCGCGGAGACCGTGACCTTGCGCTTCTGCCTGCCCTCGGCGACGTCGCGCGCGACCTTGCGGCAGATCGTGCCGATCTGGCGCTCGAGGTTGCGCACCCCCGCCTCGCGCGTGTACTCCTCGACGATCGCGGTCAGCGCCGGGTCGGCGAAGGCGATCCGCGAGGGCTGCAGACCGTTGGCCTCGATCTGGCGCGGCACCAGGTAGCGGCGCGCGATGTTGCGCTTCTCCTCCAGCGTGTAGCCGGCCAGCTCGATCGTCTCCATGCGGTCCTGCAGCGGCCCGGGCACGGTGTCGAGCACGTTGGCGGTGGCGATGAACATCACCTCGGAGAGGTCGAACTCGAGGTCGAGGTAGTGGTCGCGGAAGCTGTCGTTCTGCGCCGGGTCGAGCACCTCGAGCATCGCCGAGGAGGGATCGCCGCGAAAGTCGGCGCCCATCTTGTCGATCTCGTCGATCATGAAGACGGGGTTGCGCGAGCCGGCGTCGCGCAGCGCGCGCACGATCGTCCCCGGCATCGCGCCGATGTAGGTGCGGCGGTGGCCGCGGATCTCGGCCTCGTCGCGCACGCCGCCGACCGAGATGCGCTCGAACTCGCGCCCCAGCGCCCGCGCGATCGAGCGCCCGAGGCTGGTCTTGCCGACGCCGGGCGGGCCGACGAAGCAGAGGATCGGCCCGGGCGAGTCCGGCTTCAGCTTGCGCACCGCCAGGTACTCGAGGATCCGGTCCTTGACCTTCTCCAGGTCGTAGTGGTCGGCGTCGAGCACCTCGCGCGCGTGGCCGATGTCGAGGTTGTCCTTGGTCTGCGCGGACCAGGGCAGCTCGACCAGCCACTCGAGGTAGGTGCGGATCACGCCGTGCTCGGCCGCGGCGGGAGGCAATTTCTCGAGCCGCGAGAGCTCGCGCTCGGCAGCCTTCATCGCCTGCTCGGGCAGCCCCGCCTCCTCGATCCGCTCGCGCAGCTCGTTCACCTCGGCCTGCTGCTCGTCGCCCTCCCCCAGCTCGTCCTGGATCGCCTTCAGCTGCTGGCGCAGGAAGAACTCGCGCTGCCCCTTGTCGACTTCGGACTGGACCTGCGACTGGATCTGGCTGCCGAGCTGCACGACCTCGAGCTCGCGGGCGAGGATCTGCGAGAGGCGGCGCAGGCGGGCGCCGACGTCGAGCTGCTCCAGCAACTCCTGCTTTTCGGCGGTCGAGATCCGCAGCGCGCCGGCGATCAGGTGCCCGAGCGCCGCCGGGTCCTCGATGTTGGCGACCGCCATCTGCAGCTCCTCGGGCAGGTAGGGGATGTGCTCGACGATCTCGGTGAAGGTGCGCTGCACGTTGCGGGTCAGCGCCTCCAGCTCCGGCCCCTCCTCGACCGTGTCGGGCAGCTCGGCGATCCGCGCGACCAGGTAGGGCTCCTCGGCGACGTAGGGGCCGAGCCTGACCCGCTGCGTCCCCTGGACGAGGATGCGCAGGCTGCCGTCCGGGACTTTCAGCATGCGGGCGACGATGCCGACGACGCCGACGTCGTAGAGGCCGTCGGGCCCGGGCTCCTCGTCCTCGGGGTCGCGCGCGGCGACCATCGCCAGCATGCGGTTGGCGCCGAGCACGTCGTCGACCAGCTCGATCGAGCGCTCCTGGCCGACCGCGAGCGGCGTCAGCGTTTCGGGGTAGGTGACGGTCTCGCGCAGCGGCAGCACCGGCAGCGCGTCGGGCAGCGGCTGGCTGGCGCGGATCGCGTCCTCGGCGTCGAACGGCGCCTCGACCACCTCGAGCGCCGGATGGCCCTCCATCAGCGCCGCCTCTCGCGGCCGGGGACGCGCATCACTCGCGCCCGATCGGCACGCGGCGCGTCGTCTGCGCCGGGTCCTTGAGCGGCAGCTCGACCCGCAGGATCCCGTCCTCGTAGGTCGCCTTCGCGCGGTCGGCCTCGACGTCGACCTGCAGCTCGACGATCCGCCGGAACGGCCCGGAGGGGATCTCGACCTGCTGGTAGACCCGCCCCTCGGTCTCCTGCACCGGCCGTTCGCCGACGATCGCGAGCTGCCGGCCGCTGACCTCGATCCCGACCTGCTCCAGCTCGACCCCGGCCAGATCGACCTTGACCACTGCCCGCTGCGGATCGCCGCAGTAGTAGACGTCGACATTCGGCGAGAACCCCGAGCTCCGCCTGCTCACATAGGTCGTCCTCCCCCACGCTCCCCCCAGCATCTGATCCATCTCCCGCCGCATGCGGGCGAAGTTGGCGAATACGTCCCGTTCAGGCATGACGCAAAACATAGCCATCCGCGCCCTGTCGTCTCGCCGTCGTCCCGCCGTCGTCCCGCCATCACGCATGGACCCGGACGGAATCGCCTCGCCGATGCCTCGCGAAAGCGGGGGCGGAGGGCGCGGGGATTGCCTCGCCGAGTGCCTAAATCCGCCTTCGGCGGATTAATCGTGTGCCGCTTCGCGGCCCAGAGCCACCCGCCAGGAGCCGCTTCGCGAGGCATCGGCGAGGCAATCCCCGCGCCCTCCTATGCGTGGCTGGGTTGGCTCGCCCACCTGGGCGGGCGCATCAGCAGGACCGGCTGGCGGGGCGGGACGAGGCCCTCCGGCCGGTTCTCGCGGAAGGTCGCGCAGGGCTCCTCCTCCTGCAGCGCGCAGAGCATGTTGCGGCGGAAGTAGCAGTCGTCGCAGGTGGGCTGTTTCTTGCGCGGCACGGCGGGCATGTTGCCAATCTCGTGACGCTTCCGTGAGGGCCGATTCCGCAAATCGCAACGTTCCCGACACAGAGTCGTCACATCTTCCCCGCTTCTTGCGGATAGGGAGCCGGGCACGAAGCCCGCGAATGCCCGGCCGGACGCCGGGCAGCCCCGGTAGCATGGAGACTCCGATGGAGGTACGCAGCCGATCCGAGAAGCTCTCGTCCTCCCCGCAGCTGTTCGAGAGCGACTTCCTCAACTTCTTCTCGCGGGTGCACCCGGCGATCCCGGCGCTCGTCTTCGTGCCCGTGGTCGTGGGCATGGAGTGGCTCGGCGCCGACCGGGGTCAGGCGGCCTGGGAGCTGGCGCTGCTCAGCCTCGGCGGGATCGCGATCTGGACGCTGACCGAGTACTGGCTGCACCGCCTGGTCTTCCACTTCGAGCCCGACAACGCCTTCGGCCGGCGGATGCACTTCATCATCCACGGCATCCACCACGACCACCCGAACGACAAGCTGCGGCTCGTCATGCCCCCGGCGGTCTCGATTCCGCTGGCGGCGCTCTTCTTCTTCGCCTTCGCGCTGATCTTCGGCACCCCCGCCGCCTACCCGCTGTTCGGCGGCTTCATCGCGGGCTACCTGTTCTACGACTACACGCACTACTACGTGCATCACTTCGTGCCGAAGTCGGACTTCGGCAAGCAGCTGCGCGAGCAGCACATGCGCCACCACTTCCAGGACCACCGCTACGGCTTCGGCGTCTCCTCGCCGGTCTGGGACGTCGTCTTCAGGACCCTGCCGAGGAAGCGGCGGGGCTGAGGCGCCGCGCCACCTGTTCGCGACCAGCGAGCCATCACCTGACTGTCCGGACTTTCACGTGCCCGTCGAAGTAGTCAGTGTGCGGTTGGCCAATTCGGCCAGCGCCGCTTCCTTACTGACACTTCGCCTGCGATCCTTCGCCGCCACTGTGCAACACTGCGGTACGCAATAGCTTGCTTACCAGTACCGGGCGCGCGGAGCGCGAGCCGGGCGAAAGGAAAGAGATGCCAAGCACCACTCACGTACTCGACGAGGCTCGCGACCTGGTCAAGAAGCGCCTTGCCGAGCTGGACGACGAGCGCAAGCGGCTGGAGCGCGCCCTCGCCGAGCTGGGCGAGAAGGTCACCGGCCGCGGCGGCGGTCGCGGTCCGGGGCGCCCACGTGGCTCGGGTTCGAAGGGCGGGACGACGAAAAGGCGCCGCCGTCGCAAAGGCACCCGCGCCGACCAGGCGGTCAAACTGGTCGAGGGCAACCCGGGGATCAGCGCCTCGGACATCGCCAAGCAGATGAAAATCAAGCCCAACTACCTCTACCGGGTGCTCGGGGACCTGGAGAAAGAGGGACGGGTGACGAAGAAAGGGCGCCAGTACTACCCGTCCAAGTAGCGGGGCGGGGCGGTCCCGGTAGGACTTCCACTTAAACTTTTTGAAGACGCGGAGTTCAGCTGACGCCCGCGGTCAGTCGACAAAAAGTTACAAGACGTTCCGACCCTACCGGGACCCCCCTCAACGCGTCCAGCAGGTAAGAGAGGTTCAGACCAGGCCGAGTTGGCTTACTGACTGGCGCTCTTCCTTCAGCTCGTTGATGGAAGCTTCGATGCGGGGGCGGGAGAACTCCGGTACTTCGAGGCCCTCGACCACCTTCCACTCGCCGTTCGAGCAGCTGCAGGGGTGGCCGGCGACGACGCCCTCCTCGATCCCGTAGGCGCCGGTCGCGGGGACGCCCATCGAGACCCACTCGCCCTCGGGCGTGCCGCGCACCCAGTCGCGCACGTGGTCGATCGCCGCGTTGGCCGCCGAGGCGGCGCTGGAGGCGCCGCGGGCGTCGATGATCTCGGCCCCGCGCTTCGCCACCCGCGGGATGAACTCGTCGGCGATCCAGGCCTCGTCGTCGACGGTGTCCCAGGCGCTCGCGCCGTCGACCCTCGCGTTCACCAGGTCGGGGTACTGGGTGGTCGAGTGGTTGCCCCACACGGTCATGTTGCTGACGCTGTCGAGCGGCCTGCCGAGCTTGTTCGCAAGCTGGGCGATCGCCCGGTTGTGGTCGAGCCGCATCATCGCGGTGAAGCGCTCGCGCGGCACGCCGTCCGCGTTCGACAGCGCGATCAGGCAGTTGGTGTTGGCGGGGTTGCCGACGACCAGCACGCGCACGTCGTCGGCGGCGCCGGCGGCGATCGCCTCGCCCTGGGGCTTGAAGATGCCGCCGTTGGCCTCCAGCAGGTCGGCGCGCTCCATGCCGGGCCCGCGCGGCCGAGCGCCGACGAGGAGGCCGATGTTGCAGCCGTCGAAGGCGGCGCGCGCGTCGTCGAAGATGTCGATCTTGCGCAGCAGCGGGAAGGCGCAGTCGTCGAGCTCCATCGCCGTGCCCTCGGCCGCCTTGACCGCGTCGGGTATCTCCAGCAGGCTGAGCTCGACCGGCGTGTCCGGGCCGAGCATCTGGCCGCTGGCGATGCGGAAGAGCAGCGCGTAGCCGATTTGGCCGGCGGCGCCGGTGACGGTGACTTTGACGGGGGTGCTCACGTGGTTGCCTCCTGAAGTCTGGTTTTGATCGCGTCTAGAAACTCCTGCGTGGTCAGGTGCTGCTGCTCGGGGCCGACCAGCAGCGCAAGGTCCTGGGTCATCTTGCCGCTCTCGACCGTCTCGACGCACACCTGCTCCAGCGTCGCGGCGAATCGCGACACCTCCGGCGTCCCGTCGATGCGGCCGCGCGCGGCGAGGCCCCTGGTCCAGGCGAAGATCGAGGCGATCGGGTTGGTAGAGGTCGGCTCGCCGGCCTGGTGGCGGCGGTAGTGACGGGTGACGGTGCCGTGCGCCGCCTCGGCCTCGACCGTCCTGCCGTCGGCGCTCATCAGCACACTGGTCATCAGCCCGAGCGAGCCGAATCCCTGCGCGACGGTGTCCGACTGCACGTCGCCGTCGTAGTTCTTGCAGGCCCACACGTAGCCGCCCTCCCACTTCAGCGCCGCCGCGACCATGTCGTCGATCAGCCGGTGTTCGTAGGAGATCCCCTTCGCCTCGAACTCGGCCCTGAACTCGTTCTCGTAGACCTCGGCGAAGAGGTCCTTGAAGCGGCCGTCGTAGCGCTTCAGGATCGTGTTCTTGGTCGAGAGGTAGACGGGGTAGCCGCGGTCGAGCCCGTAGCGCATCGAGGCGCGGGCGAAGTCGCGGATCGAGTCGTCGAGGTTGTACATCGCCATCGCGATGCCGGGGCCGGGGAAGTCGTAGACGTCGAGCTCGACCGGCTCGCCGCCGTCGCGCGGCGTGTAGGTGAGGGTCAGCGTCCCCTCGCCGGGCACGACCATGTCGGTCGCCCGGTACTGGTCGCCGAAGGCGTGGCGGCCGATCACGATCGGCTTGGTCCAGCCCGGCACGAGGCGCGGGATGTTCGAGATCACGATCGGCTCGCGGAAGATCACGCCGCCGAGGACGTTGCGGATCGTCCCGTTGGGCGAGCGGTACATCTCCTTCAGGCCGAACTCGTCGACCCGCGCCTCGTCGGGCGTGATCGTCGCGCACTTCACCCCCACCCCGTGCCGCTTGATCGCCTCCGCCGCCTCGACCGTGATCCGGTCTTCGGTCGCGTCGCGGCTCTCGATCCCGAGGTCGTAGTAGTCGAGCTCGAGATCGAGGTAGGGGAGGATCAGCTGCTCTTTGATGAACGACCAGATGATGCGGGTCATCTCGTCGCCGTCGAGCTCGACCACAGGGTTCTTGACAGCGATCTTCTGGGCCATGGGCGCGGCGATGCTATCGATGCCGTGGCACAATCAGAGGCATGGCCACCGCCGAGCGCACGGGTACCCAGACGCACGAGGTCTTCAACCAGGCGACCGCGCTCGAGGACTACAACTCCTTCGACGCCGACCGTGTCCTGCGCGAGGCGCTGAAGCGCGAGGGGGGCGGCTGGGCGGAGGACAGGGCGCGCGAGCTGGGGGCGATCACCGGCTCGGCGCAGACGATCCGCTGGGGCTTCGAGGCGAACGAGCGCAAGCCCGAGCTGCGCACCCACGACCGCTACGGCCACCGGATCGACGAGGTCGAGTTCGACAGCTCCTGGCACGAACTGATGCGGATCGGGGTCGGCCACGGGCTGCACGCGCTGCCCTGGCGCGAACCCGGTCCCGGCGCCCACGTCGCCCGCGCGGCGCTGTTCGTCCTGCTGATGCAGGCCGAGGCCGGCGTCGGCTGCCCGATCTCGATGACCTACTCGGCGATCCCGGCGCTGCGCAGGCAGCCCGAGCTGGCCGAGGAGTGGGAGCCGCGCTTCCTCTCGCTCGACTACGACGAGCGCTCGCTGCCCGCCGAGCGCAAGAGCGGCGCCCTCTGCGGGATGGCGATGACCGAGAAGCAGGGCGGCTCCGACGTGCGCGCCAACACCACGACGGCGACTCCGCTGAACGGCGGCGGCCCCGGAGCGGAGTACGAGCTGGTCGGCCACAAGTGGTTCTGCTCGGCGCCGATGTGCGACGCCTTCCTCGTCCTCGCCCAGACCGACTCCGGCCTCTCCTGCTTCCTGATGCCGCGCCGCACGCCCGACGGCGAGCTCAACCGCTTCCAGATCCAGCGGCTCAAGGACAAGCTCGGCAACCGCTCCAACGCCTCCAGCGAGCTCGAGTTCCGCGGCGCCTGGGCGCGTATGGTCGGCGAGGAGGGCCGCGGCGTGCCGACGATCATCGAGATGGTCAACCACACGCGGCTCGACTGCGCGATCGGCTCGGCGACCGGGATGCGAGCCGGGGTCGCGCAGGCGCTCAACCACGTCTCACAGCGCGCCGCCTTCGGCAGGGAGCTGATCGAGCAGCCGCTGATGCGCAACGTGCTCGCCGACCTCTGCGTCGAATCGGAGGCGGCGACGATCTCGGTGATGCGACTGGCCAGATCGTATGACGAGGTGGCGGCGGGCGACGAAGGGGCGCGCGAGTTTCGCCGCCTCGCCAACCCCGTGCTCAAGTACTGGACCTCCAAGCGCGCCCCCTGGCACGCGGTCGAGTGCCTGGAGTGCCTCGGCGGCAACGGCTACGTCGAGGAGTCGGGGATGCCGCGCCTGTACCGCGAGGCGCCGCTCTCCTCGATCTGGGAGGGCTCCGGCAACGTCCAGTGCCTCGACGTGCTGCGGGCGATGGTCAAGGACCCGGCCTCGGTCGAGGCCTTCTTCGCCGAGGTGATGGAGGGCGCCGGCACCGAACCGAAGCTCGACGCCTACGTCTCCGAGCTGCGCGCCGAGATCCCCGGCGACATCGAGACGATCGAGTCCCGCGCCCGCCGGGTCGTCGAGCGCATGGCCCTCGCCCTGCAGGCCTCGCTGCTCGTCCGCTACGGCGACCCCGCGGTCGCCGACGCCTTCTGCGCCTCCCGCCTCTCCGGCGACTGGGGCAACGCCTTCGGCACGCTGCCCGCGGGCAGCGACTTCGCCCGGATCATCGACCGCCACATGCCGGTCGCCTAGCCCGACCTCCGCTCCTGGGCCCCGGCCCGCATACCATCTAGCTCGCCATGGCGACGCCGCTGCGCACCCGCTCGGACTGGCTGGCCGCCCACCCGGCGGACCGGAGCCGGCTAACCCTGAACCTGGCCACGGTGGCCGACCGCGCCGCCGGCGGCGGGGGCTTCGACCACGCGGTGCGGGAGTTCCTCGACGAGTTCGCCCTGCGGCCCGACGACCTCTCGCGGGCCGAGGCGATCGCCGCCGAGCCGGCGCCAACGGGCGACGCCCGCCACGACGCCTACCTGGCAGCCCTGGCCGAGCACCTCGCGGCCGTCCACGGGCTCGATCGCCCCGCCTGGTCGATCCGGCCCGAGCGATTCCTCGACCGGTTCTGGTTCGTCAGCGACGTGCGAGGCTTCCGCGCGCTCGCCATCGCCCAGTCGCCGGCGGCCTTCCGTCGCCGCGGCGTCTTCATCCCCGAGCGCTCCCTGCACCGCGTCTGAGCGATGGACCGGGCGGAGATCGTCGAGGCCCTCACCGCGCTCGCCGCCGAGCTGGACGGACGCGGGGTCAGCGCCGAGATGTACGTGGTCGGCGGAGCCGCGATCGCCCTCGCCTTCGACGAGCGCCGCTCGACCCGAGACATCGACGCCGTCTTCGAGCCGAAGGCGGTTGTCTACGAAGCGGCGGAGGTTGTCGCCGGGCGGCGCGATCTGCCCGCAGGCTGGCTGAACGACGCCGTCAAGGGCTTCCTGGCCGGAGACGACCCGGCGGCCGCTCCCGTGCTCGACCTTCCGGGCCTGCGCTGTCTCGCGGCATCCCCCGAGGCGCTGCTGGCGCTCAAGGTCCTCGCTCACCGGGTCGGCGAGGACGAGGACGATCTGCGCCTGCTCGCCCGCGGGCTCGGCCTCGAGAACGCCAAGGAGGTGCTGGCGCTGGCCGAGCGCACCTTCGGCGACCGCCTCGACCCCGCCGCCCGCTTCTTCGTCGAGCAGGTCTTCGACCCGGGCTGATCGAGCGTCGCGGGATTCAGCCCGCGGCGTCCCTCAGGGCCCGGCCGACCTGCTCGGCGGTGATCACGCCCATCAGCCTGCCCTCGGCGTCGACCGCGAAGACGGCGCCGAAGCGGCGCAGCGAGCGGTTGGCGAGCAGGGTGTCGAGCGGGGCGTCGTCGCGCACCTGGAAGGTGCCGTCGTCGCGCTCCAGCAGGTCGGCGACGCGGGAGGTCGCGCGCGAGGTCTCGGGCACCTCGTCGGCCTTGTCGCGCACGACGAGGCCGAGGAAGCGGTGCGCCGCGTCGACCACCGGGAACCAGGGCCAGCGGTAGCGCAGGAAGTACTCGTCGAGCGCCTGCTCGACCGTCAGCTCGTCGGAGATCGTCACCGGTTCGCGGTCCATCACGTCGCTGACCGAGAGCCTGCTGATGCCGCTGGTGATCGCCGTCTGCGCCGTCGCCGCGCGGGCCGACCCGTTGACGACGAAGCCGATCAGCGCCAGCCAGACGCCGCCGAAGACGTAGCCGTCGAAGACGAGCAGGACGCCGGCGGCGATGAACAGGTAGCCGAAGACGCGGCCGAGGTTGGCGGCGAAGCGGGTCGCCGAGGCGCGGTTGCCGGTGCGCCACCAGGCGACCGCCCTGACGACGCGGCCGCCGTCCATCGGGAAGGCCGGCAGCAGGTTGAAGACGAGGACGAGGAAGTTGATCATCGCCAGCCAGGCGACCATCGCCAGCACGCCCGAAGTGGAGGCGCTGCTCTCGACCAGGGCGGCCTGGCTGAAGTCGTGCCAGCCGGCGGCGCCGACGCCGACCGCGGCCAGCCCGGCGACCAGCGCGAGGGTGACCAGCGGGCCGGCGATCGCGACCTGGAATTCGGTCCGCGGCGACTCCGATTCGCGGCTCATCCGCGCCATCCCGCCGAAGATCCAGAGCTGGATGCTGGAGATGCCGATCCCGTTGCGGATCGCGACGAAGGCGTGGCCGAGCTCGTGCAGGACGATCGAGGCGAAGAAGCCGAAGGCGCTGGCCAGCGCCAGCAGGAAGGGCGTGCTCGAGGAGGCGCCCTCCCCCAGCAGTTCGCCGTAGAAGCGCGAGAGCCAGAAGATGACGAGGAAGAGGACGAAGAACCAGGACCAGTCCACCGCGATGCGGATGCCGCGGACGTGGAACAGGGTTATCGGCTTGCCGCCCAGCATGAGGGTCTCAATAGTACGGGGGCACCCGGGTGGGGCCTCCACTTAACCTTTTCGAAGATTTGGGTTTAGCTGTCGCCCGCGGCAGTCGACGAAAAGGTACAAGACGTTCCGGCCCCACCCGGGTGCCCCCTATGTATTGTCGCGACGATGCTCGACGGCAAGGACCGACTTAGAAGCTGGCTGGAGGAGCTGGAGCGGATCCAGCGTCCGTCGGCCTCGGAGGGCGAGCGGCGGGCGGCGGAGTGGCTGGTCGAGCGGTTCGGCGAGCTGGGGGCCGAGGCGCGGATCGAGGCCGAGCCCGCGCACGGCACCTACTGGTGGCCGCTCGGCGTCGGCGCCGCGCTCGGGGCGCTGGGCGGGATCCTCGGCCTGCGGGGCCGGCGCCTGCTCGGCGGCGCCCTGGCCGGCGCGGCGGCCGGCGGCATGGCGACCGACTTCCCGCCGGGCAAGCGCCTGATCCGCCGCCTGCTCCCCCGCCGCACCACCTACAACGTCGTCTGCGAGCTCGGCCCGGCCGACGCGGAGCGGACCGTCGTGCTGATCGCCCACCACGACGCCGCCCACTCCGGCCTCGTCTTCCACCCGCGGCTCCCCTACATCGCCGACCGGCTGGGGATGATCGAGCGCAGCGACACCAGCCCGCCGCTGATGGCCCCGGTGATGGCGGGGCCGGTGCTGGCGGCGCTCGGGGCGCTGACCGGGCGGCGCCTGCTCTCGCGGCTCGGCGCCCTCTTCGGCCTCGGCGCCGCCGCGGCGATGGCCGAGATCGGCGCCCGCGACGTCGTCCCCGGGGCCAACGACAACGGCACCGCCGTCGTCGCCCTGCTGGCGCTGGCCGAGCGGCTGCTCGCCGAGCCGCCGCAGAGCACCCGCGTCGTGCTGCTCTCGGTCGGCTCGGAGGAGTCCTTCAGCGAGGGGATCAAGGCCTTCGGCGAGCGCCACTTCGACTCCCTCCCCCGCGAGAGCACCTTTTTCCTCTGCCTCGAGACGCTCGGCTCGCCCCACCTGCTGGTGCTGCGCGGCGAGGGCTTCCTGAAGATGCGCGAGTACTCGCCCCGCGCCCTCGCCCTGATGGACGGCCTCGCGGAGGAGCTGGGAATCCGCCTCTTCCCCAACCTGCGGCTGCGCAACGGCACCGATGGCCTCGAGCCGCTGGCGGCGGGCTACGAGACGGCGGTGCTGGCGAGCTGCACCGACCTCAAGCAGCCCGCCAACTACCACTGGTGGCACGACCTCGCCGAGAACGTCGACTTCGACACGCTCGCCGACGGCGTCCGCCTCAGCGAGGCCGCAGTCCGCCGCCTCGACGCCGAGTGGCTGTGACGCGCCCGCGCATTGAACTTTGTGCGGGTTAGGGCACATACAAACTCCACAGCGGGAACCGACGAAATCCGACTGCGGGGTCGGATTTCGCATCTATAGGATCGCCAGCCGTGCCCACGCATGACGTTCTCGTAATCGGCGCCGGCCTCGCCGGGCAGCGCGCCGCATTGGCCGCCGCCGAGCAGGGCGTGTCGGTCGGGATCCTCTCCAAGGTCCACCCCGTGCGCTCCCACTCCAACGCCGCCCAGGGCGGGATCAACGCGGCGCTCAACCCGGAGGACAGCTGGGAGTCGCACGCCTACGACACGGTCAAGGGCTCCGACTACCTGGGCGACCAGGACGCGATCTCGATCATGTGCGAAGAGGCGCCGGAGGAGATCCTCCACCTCGAGCACCTCGGGGTCACCTTCCACCGCAACGAAGAGGGCAAGCTCGGCACCCGGGCCTTCGGCGGCGCCTCCGCCGCCCGCACCTACTACGTCGCCGACATCACCGGCCAGGCGATCATGCACGTGCTCTACGAGCAGCTGATGAAGCACTCCGAGGACGTGACCCGCTACGAGGAGTGGTTCTGCACGGCGCTGGCGCTGGACGAGAACGGCGAGTGCTGCGGCGTCGTCACCCGCAACGTCGCCGACGGCGAGATGCAGCTCTTCTCCGCCAAGTCGGTGATCCTCGCCACCGGCGGCAACGGCCAGGTCTGGAAGCCGACGACCAACGCGCTGATCTGCACCGGCGACGGGATCGCGATGGCCTACCGGGCCGGCGCCAAGCTGATGGACATGGAGATGATCCAGTACCACCCGACGACGCTGGCGGGCAAGGGCTTCCTGATCACCGAGGGTGCCCGCGGCGAGGGCGCCCACCTGCTGAACGCGAAGGGCGAGCGCTTCATGGAGCGCTACGCGCCGAACAAGATGGAGCTCGCCTCGCGCGACGTCGTCAGCCGCGCCGAGCAGACCGAGATCGAAGAGGGACGCGGCTTCCCCGACGGCACCGTCGCGCTCGACATCACCGTCGTGCCGAAGAAGCGGATCCACGAGGCGCTGCGCGAGATCGTCCTCGTCGGCAAGGACTTCGCCGGCGTCGACATCACGCGCGAACCGATCCGGATCAAGCCGGGCAACCACTACACGATGGGCGGCGTCAAGACCGACGTCGACGGGCGCACCGACGTCCCCGGCCTCTACGCCGCCGGCGAGGCGGCCTGCGTCTCGGTGCACGGCGGCAACCGGCTCGGCGCCAACTCGCTGCTCGACACGCTGATCTTCGGCCGCCGCTCCGGCGTCGACGCCGCCGCCCGCGCCAAGCGGACGGACGGCGCGCGCCCCAGCCAGCGGGTGCTCGAGGCCGAGCAGGGCGCGATCGAGACGATCGCCGCGCGTGAGAAGGGCAGCGGCCGCCGCGTCTCGGAGATCAAGCTCGAGCTGGGCGAGACGATGGACAAGCACGTCGCCGTGTTCCGCGACGAGGCCGGCATAACTGCGGCGCTGGAGACCGTGCGCCGGCTGAAGGAGGAGGCGAAGTCCGCCTACATCGACGACAAGGGCAGCATCTTCAACCAGGACATGCTGGCGGCGATCGAGCTCGGCTACATGCTCGACTGCGCCGAGTGCTCCTGCGTCGCCGCGCTGGAGCGCAGGGAGAGCCGCGGCGCCCAGTACAGGACCGACTTCCCGGAGCGCAACGACGAGGAGTGGCTCAAGCACATCGACCTCCAGCAGGGGGACGACGGGCCGGAGGTCTCATACTCGGAGGTCACGATCACCCAGTGGGAACCCGAAGAGCGAAAGTATTGAGGGGGCGACGATGGCCGAGTACACGCTGAAAGTCCGCCGCTACCAGCCGGAGACGAGCGAGGGCCCCTACTGGGAGGAGTTCAAGGTCGAGCTCGAGCCCTCGCTCTCGGTGCTCGACGGGCTGCTGCAGGCCAAAGACCGCGACGACGGCTCGCTCTCGGTGCGCTGTTCTTGCCGGGCGGCGATCTGCGGTTCATGCGGGATGAAGATCAACGGCCAGTCCGGCCTCGGCTGCAAGACGCAGATCGGCGAGGCCCAGGAGGCGGCCGACAAGTTCACCCGTCCCTCACCCGACAGCGCCACGCCCGGACGCGGGAGCGAGGGCGGGTCCATATCTGACTCCCCCGCCCTCGCGGGAGCAGAGGACGTGGCGCCAATTGTCATTGAACCCATGGGCAACATGCCCGTGATCAAGGACCTGATCACCGACATGGAGTCGACGCACTGGGACAAGATCCGCCGCGTCACCCCGTGGCTGCTGCCGCACGGCGCGCCGCCGGAGCGCGAGTACGTGGTCGAGCCGGAGTCGATGATCGACATCACCCAGTCGATGGCCTGCATCCAGTGCGGCGCCTGCGTCTCCTCCTGCCTCTCGATGGAGGCCGACCCCGAGTTCGTCGGCCCGGCGGCGCTGGCCAAGGCCTACCGCTTCGTCGGCGACCCGCGCGACGCCGAGACCAAGGAGCGCCTGCACGACCTCGCCGAGGACCCGCACGGGATCTACGACTGCACCCACTGCTTCAGCTGCGTCGACGCCTGCCCCAAGGGCGTCGCGCCGATGGACCAGATCATGCGCCTGCGCCGCAAAGCCGGCGAGGAGGGCATCGAGGACTCCAACAGCGGCCACCACCACGAGCTCGCCTTCGCCCAGATCATCGAGAAGAAGGGGACGCTCGACGAGGTCGCCCTGCCGCGCGAGTCCTTCGCCTTCGGCCTCAAGGGCAAGCTGAAACCGAGCAAACGGGCGATCCGGGAAGTCCTCGGCGGCCTGCCGACGATCTTCCGGGCGATCCGGACCGGCAAGGTGCGCAGCAAGTGGGTCGCCCCGCACCACAAGCTGCCCGGCGGCGCCCAGGACGAGGTCAAGGCGATCTACCGGCACGCCGAGGAGCACCGCGAGGAATTCAACATCTACATCTCGGGCGAGGAGGACGTCGAGCCCGAGCCCGACGAGACCGAAGCGGAGGAGAAGGTATGAAGCTCGCCTACTGGCCCGGCTGCGTCTCGCGCGGCTTCACCCCCGAGCTGCACGGCTCGATGGCGTTCACCGCCGGCAAGCTGGGGATCGAGCTGGTCGAACTCGACCGCGCCAACTGCTGCGGCGCCGGCGTGATCGCCGAGCACAACCAGGAGCTCGCCGACACGCTCAACGCCCGCACCTTCGCGCTCGCCCAGCAGACCGGGCTGGCGATGATGAACATCTGCTCGACCTGCCAGGGCGCGCAGTCGGAGTGCCAGCAGCGGCTCGACGCCGACTCGGCCTACCGCGCCCACATCAACGAGGCGCTCGCGGGCCAGGGCCTCGAGTACGTCAAGGGCAAGGACGGCTTCGCCAACAAGAACTTCCTCTGGCTGCTGGTCGAGGACTACGGCCTCGACAGGCTGGCCGAGAAGGTCGTGCGGCCGCTCTCCGGCCTGCGCGTCGGCCCCTTCTACGGCTGCTACGTCGTGCGCCCGAAGGACCGCCTCGGCTACGACGAGCACCCCGACCGCGACATCTACCTGGAGAAGGTGATCGAGACGCTCGGCGGCGAGGTGGTCGAGTACGACGGCGCCCGCAAGTGCTGCGGCTTCCCGGTGATCACGATGAACCGCGAGACCTCGCTGCGCCAGGCCGGCACCCATGTCGGCGACGCGATCGACGCCGGCGCCGACTGCCTGGTCACGCCCTGCCCGCTCTGCCACCTGAACCTCGACATGCAGCAGCCGGAGGCGGCGAAGATCGTCGACCGCGAGCTCGGGCTCGCCGTCCTGCACCTGCCCCAGCTGGTCGCCCTCGCCCTCGGCGGCGAGCCGAAGCAGCTCGGGATGAGCAAGCACATCGCCTCGACCGGGTGGGTCGAGGAGCGGCTGACCGGCACCGCCGCTCACGCCTGAGGCGGGCGGCTTGGGGGCGGGCTCGCTCGCTCTGCCGGTCGCGGCCGCCACCGGCACGTCGAAGATCCTCTTCGACCTCTTCCTGGTCCTCCTGGCGGCCAAGCTCGGCGACGAGGTCTTCAAGCGCATCGGCCAGCCGGCGATCGTCGGCGAGATCCTCGCCGGGGTGGCGATCGGCCCCTCGCTGCTGGGGATCGTGGCGCCGGGCGAGGTGCTGGAAGTGTTCGCCGAGCTGGGGGTGATCTTCCTGCTCTTCTGGGTCGGCCTGGAGACGCGGGTCTCGGAGATGCGGGCGGTCGGCCGCGCGGCGCTCTCGGTCGGCACGATCGGCGTGGCGCTCCCCTTCGCCGGCGGCGTCGCGCTGGCCCTGGCGCTCGGCGAAGAGGTGGGGACGGCGCTGTTCCTCGGCGCTGCGCTCTCGGCGACCAGCGTCGGGATCACCTCGGCCGTGCTGATCGAGCTGGGGATGATCCGCACGCGGGCCGCCCGCACGCTGCTGGGCGCCGCGATCGTCGACGACATCCTCGCCCTGATCCTCGTCGCGATCGCCACCGGCGTCGCCGCCGAGGGCGGCCTGGACGCGACCGAGCTGCTGGTGGTGATCGGCCTCGCGGTCGGCTTCGTCGTCTTCTTCGCCTTCGGCGGCACGCGCCTGATGGCGAGCAGGCCGCGGGTGCTCCAGCAGCCGCGCTTCTCCGAGTCGCCGCTGCTGCCCGCGGTGATCCTCTGCCTCGGCCTCGCCGCGTTCGCCGCCCAGATCGGCCTGGCGGCGATCATCGGCGCCTTCCTCGCCGGCCTGATGGTCGCCGAGACCAAGGAGCAGCACCCGATCGAGGACGAGGTGGCGCCGCTCTACGCCTTCTTCCCGCCCTTCTTCTTCGCCCTGATCGGCATCCAGCTCGACCTCGGCGCGCTGCTCGACGGCGAGACCCTCGCCCTGCTCGCCGCGGTGACCGCGCTGGCGGTGCTGAGCAAGCTCGCCGGCGCCTGGATCGGGGCGAGCGGGATGGAGCCGCGCGAGAAGCGGATCGTCTCGGTCGGGATGATCCCCCGCGGCGAGGTCGGGATCATCGTCGCCGGCATCGGCGCCGTCGCAGGCGTAGTCGACGAGCAGCTGTTCGCCGTGGTGGTCGCGATGTCGATCCTGACGACGCTGGCGATCCCGCCCGTGCTGCGCCGCCTACGCGGCTAACCTGGACAGGCGGGCGACACGCCGCTCGGCTCAGGCGTCGGTCGCGAAGACGCCCCGGAGCCACTCCTCCAGGAACGGGTCGACGAAGCTCCAACGACCCCGCCCGGTCGGCCGCACGTATCCCCCCCGTTCGAGCGCGAGAACCGCGCGGCGCGCCTGGGACTTGTCCAGCCCCAGGCGGTCGAGGGTGGCCTTCGCGTAGATGCCGGGGCGGTCGGCGGTGGCCAGCGAGGCGAGGATCGCCCGCTCGGCGGGCCGCATCGCCTGGAGCGCCGCCTCGAACGGCTCCCCGAGCTCGGCGAAGGCCTCGTCGATCGCCCGGTCCATGGCCGCCAACGGCTCGGGGTCTGCGACGAACGCCCGCCAGAGGTGGTGGGCGGCGAGCATCGCCCGCTGAGGATGTCCGCGGACCAGTGCCAGGTAGCTGTCGAGGACCGGCTCCACGTCCACCTCGACACGCGCGAAGCGCTCGCTCACGTAGGCGGCAAGCGCGTCGGGCGGCAGAGGATGCAGCTCGACCGGCTGCGCCTGTCCGTACAGCGGTCGCTCGCGATCCGCGAACAGCTCGCGGAGGAGCGAAGTCTGCGAACCGGCGAATACGTAGCTCGCCGCCTCGCCGTGGTGCTGTATACGACTACGGACGAGGCCGTCGAGGCCCTCCCGCAGGGAGAGCAGATCCTGGAACTCGTCGAAGACGACGAGCGTCCGGACGCCGGTGCGCGCGAAGATGCGCGTGGGCAGGTCGAGCAGCTCGATCAGATCTCGCTCGAGCGACTCGTCGGGCGCCGAGGTCGAGGCGGATACCGGGCCCGCCCGCAGGCCGATGCGGAGGGCCCGCAGAGCCTCGCCGGCAACCCTGCGGGCGGGGCCCTGCAGCCCCCGGTACGCGGTGGCCACACGGGCGGCGGCATCCGCCGGCGAATAGACGCTCGAGAAGTCCACGTACGCGGTCGCGATGCCCTGCCTGTCGGCCTCGAGCCCCAGCTTTCCCAGCAACGTGGTCTTGCCGAAGCGACGCGGCGCCTCGAGGCGCACGGCCTGACCTACATGCGCGAGCTCGAGCATGCGCTCCAGCTCCGGCCCGCGATCGATGATCTCTTCCGGCGAGACGGGCCGGGAATAGACGAAGGGGTTGGCGTCGAGGGTGGTCTTCACGCATTAAGTATACCAATTCGGCTACTTATAGGGTCGAAAAATCGCTACTAGCGGTGTTTGCCACGCGATGACACGTGCCGAAGCCGAGGACGCAATAGTCTGGCCGAGCGATGGGCCCACCGACTCCCAAGCTGCCCGACGGGATCGAAGCCTGCCTGTTCGACCTCGACGGGGTGCTGACCGAGACGGCCAAGGTGCACGCCAAGGCCTGGAAGCGGATGTTCGACGCCTACCTGCGCGAACGGGCCGAGCGCGAAGGGGAGCGGTTCGTCGAGTTCGACGCCGGCGAGGACTACGACGACTACGTCGACGGCAAGCCGCGCTACGACGGGGTGCGCTCCTTCCTCGCCTCGCGCGGTATCGAGCTGCCGGAGGGCTCACCCGAGGACCCGCCGGCGAAGGAGACCGTCTGCGGGCTCGGCAACCGCAAGAACAAGCTGGTGCTGGAGATCCTGCGCAGCGAGGGAGCCGAGGCCTACCCGGGCTCGGTGCGCTTCGCCGAAGCGGCGCGCGACGCCGGCCTGCGGCGGGCGGTCGTCTCCTCCAGCGCCAACTGCCAGGAGGTGCTGAGGGCGGCCGGGATCGAGGAGCTGTTCGAGCAGCGGATCGACGGCGTCCTCGCCGCCCGGGAGGAGCTCGCCGGCAAGCCGGCGCCGGACACCTACCTGGCCGGCGCGAGGGCGCTCGGGGTCGAGCCGGGCGCGGCCGCGGTCTTCGAGGACGCGCTCTCCGGGGTGGAATCGGGCCGCGCCGGCGAGTTCGGCTGCGTCGTCGGGGTGAACCGGATCGGCGACGAGCACGCCGCGGCGCTGCGCGAGCATGGCGCGACGATCGTGATCGACGACCTGGCCGAGCTGCTGCCGCTCCCGTGATCGGCCACCCGGCATTCACGATCGAGCCCTGGGCCGTGCGGGAGACGAGCCTCGAGCTCGACCTGCTCGCCCAGTCGGAGTCGGTCTTCGCGCTCGCCAACGGCCACCTCGGCCTGCGCGGCAACCTCGACGAGGGTGAGCCGCACGCGCTCCCCGGCACCTACCTCAACGCCTTCTACGAGGTCCGTCCCCTCCCCTACGCCGAGGCCGGCTACGGCTACCCGGAGTCGGGCGAGACCGTGGTCAACATGACCAACGGCAAGATCGTCCGGCTGCTGGTCGACGACTCGCCCTTCGACGTCCGCTACGGCGAGCTGCTCAGCCACGAGCGGGTGCTCGACCTGCGCGCCGGGCAGCTGCGCCGCGAGGTGGTCTGGCGCTCGCCGACCGGCAAGAAGGTGAGGGTGACCTCGCGTCGCCTGGTCTCCTTCGCGCAGCGCGCGGTCGCCGCGATCGACTACGTGGTCGAGCCGCTGGAGGAGGAGTCGACCCTGGTCGTGCAGTCGGAGCTGGTCGCCAACGAGCCCCGGCCGGCGAGCGGCGGCGACCCGCGCGCCGCCGCGGCGCTGGAGTCGCCGCTGGATTGCGAGCTCTTCGCCACCGCCGGCGACGAAGCGGTGCTCGTGCACACGACCAAGGGCAGCGGCCTGCGCGCCGCGGCGGCGATGGACCACCTGGTCGAGGGGCCGGAGGGGACCCGGGTCGAGCAGGCCGAGGCCTGGCAGGATCTGGCTCGGGCCACGGTCACCGCCGTTGCCGGGCCGGGGGCGAAGCTGCGGGTGACGAAGCTGATCGGCTACGGCTGGTCGGCGGAGCGCTCCGCCCCCGCCGTGCGCGACCAGGTGGCGGCGGCGGTCGCCGGCGCCCGGCACAGCGGCTGGGAGGGCCTGGAGTCCGAGCAGCGCGAGTACCTGGACGAGTTCTGGGAGGGCGCCGACGTCGAGCTGGACGGCGACGCCGAGCTGCAGCAGGCGGTCCGCTTCGCCCTCTTCCACGCGCTGCAGGCAGGCGCGCGCGGCGAGGGACGGGCGATCCCCGCCAAGGGCCTCACCGGCCCCGGCTACGACGGCCACTGCTTCTGGGACACGGAGTCCTTCGTCCTGCCCGTGCTCACCTACACCGCGCCGGAGGCGAGCGGCGCGGCGCTGCGCTGGCGGCGCGACACGCTCGAGCCGGCCCGCCGCCGCGCCGAGCAGCTCGGCCTGGCCGGCGCCGCCTTCCCCTGGCGCACGATCAGCGGCGCCGAGTGCTCCGCCTACTGGCCGGCCGGCACCGCCGCCTTCCACATCGGCGCCGACGTCGCCGCCGCGGTCGTCCGCTACCTGGCGGCGAGCGGCGACGAGGCCTTCGAGCGCGGCCCCGGGCTGGAGCTGCTGGTCGAAACGGCGCGCTTCTGGCGCTCGCTCGGCCACCACGACCCCTCCGGCGCCTTCCGCGTCGACGGCGTCACCGGGCCCGACGAGTACAGCGCGGTCGCCGACAACAACGTCTACACCAACCTGATGGCGCAGCAGAACCTGCGCGCCGCGGCCGAGCTGGCGGGGCGCCACGCCGACCGCGCGACGGAGCTGGGCGTCGACGAGGAGGAGATGGCGTCCTGGCGCGACGCCGCCGCGGCGATGACGATCCCCTACGACGAGGGGCTCGGCGTCCACCCGCAGTCGGAGGGCTTCACCGCCCACCAGCGCTGGGACTTCGAGGCGAGCGAGGGCCGCTACCCGCTGCTGCTGCACTTTCCCTACTTCGACCTCTACCGCAAGCAGGTGGTCAAGCAGGCCGACCTGGTGCTGGCGATGCACGCTCGCGGCGACGCCTTCGAGCCCGCGCAGAAGGCCCGCAACTTCGCCTACTACGAGCCGATCACCGTGCGCGACTCCTCGCTCTCGGCCTGCACCCAGGCGGTGATCGCGGCCGAGGTCGGCCAGCTCGAGCTCGCCTACGACTACTTCGGCGAGGCGGCGCTGATGGACCTCGCCGACCTCGAGCACAACGTCCGCGACGGCCTCCACATCGCCTCCCTGGCCGGCGCCTGGATGGCTGCGGTGGCCGGCTTCGGCGGCATGCGCGACCACGGCGGCGAGCTGAGCTTCGCCCCGCGCCTGCCGGAGCGCCTGACCCGGCTCGCCTTCCGCCTGCGCTGGCGCGGCAGCCGGCTCGCGGTCGAGGTCGGCGAGGCCGGCGTCTCCTACACCCTGCTCGACGGCCCGCCGGTGCGCTTCCGCCACTTCGGCGAGCCGGCGACGCTCGAGCGCGAGCCGCTGCGCTTCCCGCCATCGCCCCCGCCCGACCCCGGCCCGCGCCCCGCGCAGCCGGCCGGGCGCGAGCCGGCGCGCCGCCGACCCCCCAGCGGTTGATCGCATACCCTGGCGCCGCATGGCCGTCGCCGTAGCGACCTTCCTCATCGTCCTCGCGATCATCGCCAGCGAGAAGATGCACCGCACGAACGTGGCGCTGCTCGGCGCCGCGATCGTCGTGCTCTTCGTCGGCGACTTCTCGCAGGAGCAGGCGATCGAGTCGGTCGACTTCAACACGATCGGGCTGCTGACCGGGATGATGATCATCGTCTACCTGACCCAGCAGACCGGCGTCTACGACTTCGTCGCGATCCGCGCCGGCCAGATCTCCGGCGGCCGCTCGTTCGCGGTGACGATGAGCCTCGCCGGGACGACGGCGCTGCTCTCCGCCTTCCTCGACAACCTGACGACGATCCTGCTGGTCGCGCCGATCACCTTCCTGCTCGCCGACGCGCTCGACATCGAGGCGGTGCCGCTGCTGATCATCGAGGTGATCGCCTCGAACATCGGCGGCACCGCGACGCTGATCGGCGACCCGCCGAACATCATCATCGCCGGCGCCACCGGGCTCAGCTTCAACGCCTTCATCGCCAACCTGGCGCCGGTGGTGATCGTCGCCTTCGCCGCCGTCATCCCGCTGCTCTACTTGATCTTCCGCTCGCGCCTGCAGGTCGCGGAGCGCAACCGGCGGGCGATCATGGAGCTGAACGCGCGCGCCTCGATCCGCGACGCGGCGGAGCTGCGCCGCACGGGCCCGGTGCTGCTGGCGACCGTGCTCGCCTTTTTCGCCCACCAGGCGCTGCACATCGAGCCGGCGACGGTGGCGCTGACCGGCGCCGCGGTCGGCCTGCTGGTCACCCGGATCGACCTCGAGGAGGCACTCTCCAGCATCGAGTGGACGACGCTCTTCTTCTTCGTCGCCCTCTTCGTCATGGTCGGGGCGCTGGAGGCGACGGGGGCGATCGAGCACGTCGCGACCGCGGTCAAGGACATCACCGGCGGCGGCCGCACGGCCGAGCTGATCGGGATCACCTGGGTCGCGGCGCTCGGCTCGGCGGTGGTCGACAACATCCCCTTCACGACGGCGATGATCCCCGTGGTCAAGGACCTCCAGCAGACGGCCGGGAGCGGCGGCGACGACGCCTACTGGTGGGCGCTGGCGCTGGGCGCCTGCTTCGGCGGCAACGCGACGATGATCGCCGCCGCGGCCAACGTCGCCGCCGCCGGGATGGCCGAGCGGGCGGGGACGCCGATCGGCTTCGTCGCCTTCCTCAGGGTCGGCCTGCCCGCCACCGTCCTCTCGATCGCGATCGCCACCGCTTACATTTCAATCCGCTATATCGCCCTGTGACGGGCTAGCCGAGAGGAGAACGCGATGCCGGACTCGATCGTCAAGCAGACCCTGCGGGAGGTGGCCCCGCTCGACGCCGACGAGCCGATCGGGCCGGCGGCGCGCCGCGTGATCGCCGAGGGCCTGCCGGCGCTGCCCGCGGTGGACCGCGACGGCGGCTTCCTCGGCGTCTTCGGCGAGCGCGAGTTCATGCAGGCGCTCTTCCCCGGCTACGTCGGCGAGCTGGCCTCGGCGGCGATGGTCTCGCGCTCGGTCGACGAGACGATCGAGCGCCGCGCCGAGTGCGCCGAGCAGCCGATCCGCCGCTGGCTGACCACCGACCACATCCTGGTCGAGGACGACTACTCCGACACCCAGCTCGCAGAGACCTTCATCCACCACCGCGTGCTGATCGTCCCGATCGCCACGGCCGGCCGCGTGCACGCCGTGATCACCCGCAACGACTTCTTCCGCACCCTGGTCACGCGGTTCGGCGAGCTCGCCGAGGACCTGGGGGACTGACGGTCAGCAAAGACCGCGGTCGATCAATAACTCGGCGATCTGCACGGTGTTGGTCGCGGCGCCCTTGCGCAGGTTGTCGGAGACGACCCAGAGGTCGAGCGCGCGCTCGTTGCCGGGGTCGCGGCGGATGCGGCCGACGAAGACGTCGTCGCGGCCGGCCGCCTCGATCGCCATCGGGTAGCGCTCCGCGCCCGGGTCGTCGACGACGGTGACGCCCGGCGCCGCGGTGAGCAGCTCGCGGGCGCGCTCGGGCCCGAGCGGCTCGCGGGTCTCGACGTTGACCGCCTCGGAGTGGCCGGTGACGACGGGCACCCGCACGCAGGTGGCGCTGACGCGGATCTCCGCGTCGCCGAGGATCTTGCGGGTCTCGTCGATCAGCTTGCGCTCCTCGTCGGTGTGGTCGTCGTCGGCGGCGAAGCCGCCCGCTTGCGGCAGGGCGTTGAAGGCGATCGGGTGCGGGTAGACCGAGGCGGCGGGCTCGCCGCCGTCGAGCACCGCGCGCGACTGCTCGCGCAGCTCGTCGATCGCCGCCTTGCCGGTGCCGGAGACCGCCTGGTAGGTCGAGACCACGAGCCGCTCGATCCCCGCCGCGTCGTGCAGCGGCTTCAGCGCGACGACCATCTGCATGGTCGAGCAGTTGGGGTTGGCGACGATGCCGTTGTGGCCGGCGAGGTCGTCGGGGTTGACCTCGGCGACGACCAGCGGAACGTCGTCGTGCATGCGCCAGTGGCTGGTGTTGTCGACGACCACCGCGCCGGCCTCGACCAGCTTCGGCGTCCACTCGGCGCTGACCGCGCCTCCGGCCGAGGAGAGGACGATGTCCAGCCCCTGGATCGAGTCCTCGCCCAGCGCCCGCACCTCGAGCTCCTCTTCCCCCCACTCGATCGCCCTGCCGGCCGAGCGCTCGGAGGCGAAGGGGACGACCTGGGACACGGGGAAGCCGCGGCTCGCCAGCAGGTCGAGGATCGTCGTCCCGACCAGACCCGTCGCGCCCAGCACTCCGACCCTGTATCCGTCGCCCGCCATCCGCCGAGTATGACGGGGCTAGCCGCCGACCGTGGGCCTGTGGGCGTCGCCCATCGGGTCCTCGGCCTTGACCGCGTCGGAGCCCAGCCCGAAGGCCGTGTGCAGGGCGCGCACCGCGTCGGGGACGCGGTCGGCGGAGATGACGCAGGAGATCTTGATCGGCGAGGTGGAGATCATCTCGATGTTGATCCCCTCGTCGCCGAGCACCTCGAAGACCCGGGCGGCGACGCCGGGGTGCGAGCGCATGCCGGCGCCGACGATCGAGACCTTGCCGATCCGCTCTTCGGTGCGCACCCCCTGGCTGACGTCGAGCGCCGAGACCGTCTCGGTCGCCGCCGCCAGGTCGGAGCGGACGACGGTGAAGGAGAGGTCGGCGAGCGCGTCGCCGCCCACCGGCTCGTTCTGGATGATCACGTCGACGTTGATCCCGGCGTCGGCGAGCGCGGTGAAGATCCGCCCGGCGACACCCGGCTCGTCGCGCAGGCCGGTCAGCGTGACGCGCGCCTCGTCGTCGGAATGCGTCACTGCGGTTACGAACGGTTGCTCCACGGTTTCCCTCTCGCTCTCGGCTTCGCTGACCACGAGGGTACCTGGCCCCTCCTCGAAGCTGCTGCGGCAGTGGATCCGCACCCCGTTGTTGCGCGCGTACTCGACCGAGCGCAGCTGCAGCACCTTCGCCCCGGATGCGGACATCTCGAGCATCTCCTCGTAGGAGGCGAACGGCAGCTTGCGGGCGTCGGCGACGATCCGCGGGTCGGCGCTGAAGACGCCGCGGACGTCGGTGTAGATCTCGCAGACGCCGGCGCCGAGCGCCGCCGCGAGCGCGACCGCGGTGGTGTCGGAGCCGCCGCGGCCCAGCGTCGTCACGTCGTGGCTGTCGGTGGAGACGCCCTGGAAGCCGGCGACGAGCACGATCCGGTCGCGGTCCAGCATCTCGCGGATGCGGTCGGCGCGCACGTCGACGATCTTCGCCTTGGTGTGCAGCGAGTCGGTGACGATGCCGGCCTGCGAGCCGGTCAGCGAGATCGCCTCGTGGCCCATGTCGTGGATCGCCATCGCGGCGAGCGCGCAGGAGATCCGCTCCCCGGTCGAGAGCAGCATGTCCATCTCCCGCGCCACCGGCCGCTCGGAGATCTCCATCGCCTGCGCGACCAGCTCGTCGGTCGTCTTGCCGCGCGCCGAGAGCACCGCGACGACCCGGTTGCCGGCCTCGCGCGCGGCGACGATCCGCCGCGCGGCGCGTTTGATCTCCTCCGCGCCGGCGACCGAGGTGCCGCCGAACTTCATCACGACTATGTCCGCGCCCGCGTCGCTCATCGGTTATCCAAATCTTTTCAGCTGGCACCCAATGCGTGCGCAAGATCACACTCCGCCGGTATCGTGCGGCGGTAGACCTAGCGTGTGGAAAAGGCAAGCGGGCGCGGCCGCTGATGTTCGATTCACTCGCCCGCCTCGCCGACCGCCGCGCCCGCCGCGTCGGTCTCTTCGCGATCGCCTTCTTCCTGCTCGCCGGGGCGCTCGGCGGCTCGGTCGCCGAACGGCTCGACCCCTACGGCGCCGACGACCCCGCGACCGAGACGGTGAAGGCGCGCGAACAGCTGCAGGACGCCGGGCTGCGCATCCCGGCGGTGCAGGTCGTCGTCGAGCGCGCGCCCGTCGCCGCCGCGTCGACCCGCCGCCGCGTCGGCGCCCTCGAACGCGAACTTCGCGGCCAGCCGGACGTCGCCTCGGTCTCCGGCTACTACACGACGGGCTCGCGGGACTTCGTCTCCACCGACGGCGAGTCGACCTACCTCGCGGTGGCGCTGAAGCCGACCGAGGACAAGCGGTGGCAGGAAGCGGGCGCCGACATCGCCGACCGGCTCGCCGGCCGTCCCGACCTGCTCGTCGGCGGCGCCGCCGTCGCCCAGGAGCAGGTCAACAAGCAGGTCGAGGAAGACCTGCGCCGGGCGGAGATGCTCGCCTTCCCGCTGCTCTTCCTGCTCTCCTTCCTCTTCTTCCGCAGCCTCGTCGCCTCGCTGCTGCCGGTGATGATCGGCGCCCTGGCGATCGTCGGCACCTTCCTCGTCCTGCGCGTCGCCGGCGAATTCGGCTCGATCTCGATCTTCGCGCTCAACCTGACCACCGGCCTCGGGCTCGGCCTGGCGATCGACTACAGCCTCTTCATCGTCTCCCGCTACCGCGAGGAGATCGCCAAGGACGGGCCCGGCCTGGAGGCGATGCGCCGCGTGCTCGCGACCGCGGGCCGCACCGTCTTCTTCTCCTCGCTGACGGTCGCCGCGGCGCTCGCCTCGCTGCTCGTCTTCCCGCAGCGCTTCCTCTACTCGATGGGGCTCGGCGGCGCCCTGGTCGCGCTGCTGGCGGCGGCGATCTCGCTGACCGTGCTGCCGGCCGTGCTGACCCTGCTCGGCGCGCGGGTCAACGCGCTCTCGCCGCGCTTCCTGCGGCGCCGTGCCGAGGCCGACGCCCGCCCCGACGAGCAGGGCTTCTGGTACCGCCTCTCGCGCTTCGTGATGCGCCGGCCGGTGCCGATCGCGACGCTCTGCGCGACCTTCCTGATCGTGCTCGGCATCCCCTTCCTCGGGATCAGGTTCGACACCGTCGACGCCCGCGTGCTGCCGGGCGACGCGAGCGCCCGTCAGACCTACGACGTGGTGACCGACGAGTTCCCGCCCTACCGCGAAGCGCCGGTCTGGGTGTCGGTGAAGGGGGCCGACCGGGCCCAGGCGGCGCGGGTCGCGGGCGAGGTCCGCCGCACCCCCGGCATCGCCGCCGTCTACCCGCCGCGGCGCCTGCGCGGCGGCGTCACCGCGATCCAGGCGATCTCCGCCAACCCGTTCACCTCCGAGGCCAGCCAGACCACGGTCAAGCAGGTGCGGCAGATCGCCGCGCCGCCGGGGACGACCGTGCTCGTCGGCGGCGCCACCGCCGACTTCGTCGACTTCCAGTCGAGCCTCGTCCGCCACCTCCCGATCGCCTTCGCGATCATCGTCGTGGCGACGCTGGTCATCCTCTTCCTGATGACGGGCTCGGTCGTGCTGCCGATCAAGTCGCTGATCATGAACGTGCTCAACCTCAGCGCCGTCTTCGGCCTGCTGGTGCTGATCTTCCAGGACGGGCGGCTGGAAGGGCTGCTCGACTACACGAGCATGGGCGGGATCGAGCAGACGATGCCGATCCTGCTCTTCGCCGTCGCCTTCGGGCTCTCGACCGACTACGCGGTCTTCCTGCTCTCGCGGATCAAGGAGGCGCGCGACGGCGGCGCCTCGAACACCGACAGCGTCGCGATCGGGCTCGAGCGCACCGGCCGCATAGTCACCGCCGCGGCGCTGATGTTTGCCGTCGCGATCGGCGCCTTCGCCACCTCGCAGATCATCTTCATCAAACAGAACGGCGTTGGCACCGCGCTCGCCGTGCTGATCGACGCGAGCATCGTCCGCGCCCTGCTGGTGCCCTCGCTGATGAAGCTGCTGGGCGGCTGGAACTGGTGGGCGCCGGCGCCGCTGCGAAGGCTGCACGAGCGCTACGGGATCAGCGAGACCGCGCTGCCGGAGCCGGCGAAGGCCACCACCCCCTGACCGCGGCGGAACCGCCACGGGTATGGTCGGGGACCGTGAGCGGAGCGGACCCACATGCCGACGAGGTCGCGGATGCGACGCGACGCACCCGGCTCGCCAACGAGCGCACCGAACTGGCCTGGTGGCGAACCGGGCTGACCGCGCTCGCGGTGGCGCTGGGAATCGGCCGCGTGGTGCCGGAGCTGAACGACACGGCGGTGCGCTGGCCCTACGTGGTCGCCGGCGCCGGCTTCGCCCTCTGGGGAATCGCGGCGATCGCCTACGGCAGCCGCCGCGCCGGGGAGGTCGAGCGCGTGCTGGCCGCCGGCCGCTTCCCCGAGCCGCCCGGCCGCGCCCGCGCCGCGCTGGCGCTCGGCGGCATGGCGCTCGGCCTGCTGACCGCGATCCTCATCCTGCTCGACTGAGACCCGAGCGCCGTAGAGGTTTGTGTCGCTATGCGGTTCAAACCTCTACGGCCCGTCTGGCCGAAGCAGGTTCCTGAGGTGGCCTGACCAAGCAGATCAAGGACGCAGGGAGCGTGGCGTGCTCTGCACGCGAGCGACCGAGGACGCCGATATGCGCCGGTCAGGCCACCTCAGGCGAAGGCCTGGCTGGCGCGGCGGCGCAGATCGGCGTTGAGCATCCCGGTCACCTGGCTGGGGTGCTCGCCGGCGCTGGGGATCGCGTCGCCGATCAGACCGGTGGCGCGGAAGCCGTAGAGGGGCGCGTCGAAGCCCGCCTCGCGGATCTTGCGCACGAGCTGCACGGCCGCCGGCGTGTCGGCGCCGGGGCCGCAGAGCACGATCGCGGTCGGGTCGAGCGCCCCGAGCGCCCGCTCCATCCGCTCCTCGCCGAGCTCGTCGGAGAGCATCAGCACGCGGAAACCGGCGCGGCGCAGGGCGAGGTCGAGCGCCTGCGCGTGCACAGCCTCGACGTCGGAGCCGCGGCTCGAGTCGAGCAGCAGAATCCCCGCCGGACGGGAAGCGGTCGAGGCGAGGCGGCGGGCGCCGTGCAGCCAGCCGGTCGCCCAGCGGGCGGCGAATTCGAGCTCAGCCTGCCGCTCGGGCTCGGCCGCGAGCTCGTCGACGGCGGGCAGCAGCAGCTCCTCCACCGTGCGCTCCAGCGGCCGCACCGCGAGGCTCTGCTCGATCGCGCGGTCTGCGGCGTCCTCGTCGAAGTCCTGGAAGGCGAGCAGCAGGCTGCCGCCGCTGGCCGGCGCCTCCTGGCGCTGGCGCGCCAGCTCGATCGCCGAGGAGATGTTGCCCGTCTCGGCGAGCGCGTCGCGCAGCGTCTGCAGCTCGACCAGCTCGTAGTTGCGGTGGTTGCCGGGCGTGCGCCTGGGAACCGGGTAGCCGTAGCGGCGCTCCCAGCTGCGCAGCGTGTTGGGGCTGACGCCCAGAACCTCCGCGGCGGCGTTCGTCCGAATTCCCGGCATGCGCAGCAGTTTGACACCGGATTTCCGGGTTTACACCGGTTATGGACAGATTTCAGGAATCTGTCAGCGATCTTGCAAGGCGCCCACGCCGACCGGCTGGCCGACGGCGCGGGCGCGCCACATCGCCTCGTCGGCCTTGCGCAGGAGCTCGTCGGCGCCGTCGCCGTGGTCTGGAGAGGCGACGACTCCGGCCGAGATGCCGATCCGCAGGCCGCCCGCCCGCTCCAGCTCGTCGAGCGCGGCGAGCAGGCGCTCCGCCATCTGCACGCCGCCGACCGTGGTCTGGCCCGGGGCCAGCACGCAGAGCGCGTCCTCCTCGAGGCGGAAGGTCTCGTCGACCAGGCGGACGCTTTCGCCCAGCGCCGCGCCGACCACGGCGAGCGCCGTCTGGCGACCGCCGCCCCCGTCGTCCTCGCGCGTCCCCGGCCCCTCGACGTCGAAGACGACGAGCGCGAAGGGCTGCTCGTAGCGGCGCCGGCACTCGAGCAGCTGCTCGAGCCGGCGGCGCATCTGGCCGGGCCGGTACAGGCTCGGGTGCTGATCCTCCGCCGGCGGCGCCTCGTGCCCGCGCTCCCAAAGCGTCCCGACCGCGGTGGCGGTTACCGAGCCGAACTCCTCGGCGAGCTTCTGCGCGGCGGCGGCGAAGAGCGCCGCGTCGGCCCCCTCCATCTCCGCGTGCAGTTTGCCAAGCAGCGAGGCCTGCAGCGAGGACACCTCGCGGGCCAGCTCGCCCGCGCCGGTGCCGCCGCTCGGAGCGCTGCGCGTGGAGGTCTCGACGGCCACGCGCAGACCTTGGCGAAGCCGGCGGATGGCACCGCGGCGAAAACCCGCAATTTGCGGCCTGACACCCGTCTAGGCGGTTTGTCCGCAAGCCGCGGTAGAGCTTTCGGTCGGATAGCGGACCAAACCGCTACCGCGGTGGCGCGGGGACGCTCAGTCGAGGGCGCGGCGGCCGGCGAAGGCGTTGCCGAGGGTGACCTCGTCGGCGTGCTCGAGGTCGGCGCCGATCGGCAGGCCGCTGGCCAGGCGCGTGACCATGACCTGGCCGCGCAGCTGTTCGGCGATGTGGAGGGCGGTGGCCTCGCCGGTCGTCGTCGGGTTGGTCGCGAGGACGACCTCCTCCACCCCGCCGTCGGCGACGCGGCGCAGCAGCTCGGCGATCTTCAGGTCGCCGGCGTCGACCCCGTCGATCGGCGAGAGGGCGCCGCCGAGCACGTGGTAGAGGCCGCGGTACTCGTGCGTGCGCTCGATCGGGATCACGTCGGCGGGCTCCTCGACCACGCAGATCGTCGCCTGGTCGCGCCCGCTGTCGGTGCAGATCCGGCAGAGCGGCCCCTCGGAGAGGTTGAAGCAGCGCTCGCAGAGGCCGACCTTCTCCTTCACCTCGCGGATCGCCGTGGCGAGCGCCGCCGTCTCCTCGTCCGGGGCGCGGAGGATGTGGAAGGCGAGCCGCTGGGCGGTGCGCTGGCCGATCCCCGGCAGCCGCGAGAGCTCGGCGACGAGGCGGGCGAGCGGTGCGGGACCTTCGGCGCTCACATTCCGGGGAGGCCGCCGAGGCCGCCCATGTCGCCCGTGATCCCGCCCATCTTCGAGCCGGCGAGGTCCTGGGCGGCGCGCAGCGCCTCGTTGACGGCGGCCTGCACCATGTCGGCGAGCATCTCCGCCTCCTCGGGGTCGACCGCCTCGGGGTCGATCGAGATCTCGCGCAGCGTCAAATCGCCGCCCATCGTCACCTTGACCATGCCTCCGCCGGCGCTCGCCTCGACCGTCTCCTCCTTCAGCTGCTCCTGCGCCTGCTCCATCTGCTGCTGCATCTGCTGCGCCTGTTTCATCAGCGCGTTCACGTCGAAGCCCCCCGGGCCGCCCCGTGCCATCAACCAACCTCCTCAGCGTCGAATTCGCTCTTGATCTTCTCGACCACCGCGGCGTGGTCGATCCCGCCGCTCTCGCCCGCGTCGCCCTCCGCCTCCGGCGCGCTCTCTCCGTCGAGCACCGCGTACACCGGCCGCGGCTTCTCCCCCAGCACGACCTCGAGCGCCGCCGCAAGCTGCTCCCGCTTGTCCGGCGCCTCGGCCTTGCGCTTGTTGAAGGTGTGGTCTGCCGGGAACCCGATCGTCACCTCGCCATCGTCGAACGCAACGGGCCTGGCTCCCTCGAACGTCGCCGCGAGCGCCGGCGCCGTCTGCAGGAGCTGGTCGAGCACCGAGGGCCAGACGCGGACAAGCTGCTCGAGGTCCAGGTCGGACGTATCCGGGACGCGGGTCCTGTCGCGGGAGAGGGGGGTGTTAGCGGCCTCATCGGCACGAACACCCCCCTCACCCGCGCCACCCGCGTCAGGATCGTCTGCGCGGGACGCAGGATCGTCCACGTCTTTTTCGGTTGAAGCTTCCGAACCCTGGACGCCAGGCGGGAGCGCCTCTGCCGCGGGTGGCGGCGTAGGGGGGACCGGCCCTGAGGACGCTTTAGCGACCGCAGGGGCCGGTGGGTCCCCTGCGCCGACAGGACCCGCGGCCCGCGAGCTCCCATCCCTTTGCTCAAGTCGCTCTATACGTCTGAGCAACCCCTCGGTCGATGGGTCCAGATCGGGCCTGGCGGCTTTCAGGAGGGCGATCTCGACCGCCATCCGCGCGTCGTCCCCCTCGCGGACAGCCGTGAGCGCTTGTGCCAGCTCGTCGATGGTCCGGACCAGCGTCGCGGCACCGATCGCCTGGGCCTGCGCCTGCAGCCGCCCCTGGTCCGTCGCGGTGACGACGAACGTGTTGGGCACTTCGCCCACGGTCTGCGTGACCAGCAGGTGGCGCAGGTGGGCGAGCAGGTCGCGGGCGAACTGGGACGGGTCGCGGCCCGAGCGCGCCATCTCCTCGACCCCGAGCAGGACCCCCTTCGGGTCCTCGGCGACCACCGCGTCGACGGCGCCGAACAGCAGCTCGGCGTCGGCGGCGCCGAGCAGCTGCAGCACGTCGTCGAGGCCGACCCTCTCGCCGCCGTAGGAGACGAGCTGGTCGAGCGTGCCGAGCGCGTCGCGGAAGCTGCCCTGGGCGGAGCGGGCGATCGCCGCCACGGCGCCCTCCTCGACCTCGATCCCCTCGGCGGCGGAGACCCGCTGCACGACCTCGGAGATCTGCTCCAGCGAGGGGCGCTGGAAGTCGAAGCGCTGGCAGCGGTCGGCGATCGTCGCCATCACCTTGTGCGCCTCGGTAGTCGCGAGCACGAAGACCGTGTTGGGCGGCGGCTCCTCGAGCGTCTTGAGGAAGGCGTTCCACGCCTCTTTGGTCAGCATGTGCGCCTCGTCGAGGATGTAGACCTTCCAGCGGCCGCCGGCGGGCGCGTAGGCGACGCGCTCGCGCAGGTCGCGGACGTCGTCGACCGAGCGGTTGGAGGCGGCGTCCATCTCGATCACGTCGACCGAGGTGCCGGCGGCGATCGTCAGGCAGGACTCGCACTGGCCGCACGGGGCGACGGTCGGGCCGCCGCGCTCGCAGTTGAGCGAGCGGGCGAGGATCTTCGCCATCGAGGTCTTGCCGGTGCCGCGCGAGCCGACGAACAGGTAGGCGTGGTGGACCTTGTCCTGCTCGACCGCGTTGCGCAGCGTGCGCACGACGTGCTGCTGGCCGACCACCTCGTCGAAGGAGCCTGGCCGGTGACGCCTGTACAGCGACGTGGAGGGACTGGACGGGGGCACTGCGGCCAGTGTATCCACGCTCGCCGGGCGCCTTTCGGGTGCTGTCCCCTCATGACGCGCCCCAGCCAGCCGGTAGGTTGCGCCCGTGCCGACGGAGGCCCGCAAATGGTTGACGCCCGCCGCCTGGGTCGCCGCCGTCGTCGCGGCCCTGCTGCTGATCTTCCCGCTCGGGTTCCCCAACTACGACACGATCTACGCGCTGGTCTGGGGACGCGAACTGGCGCACGGGGTCAGCCCCGACTACGGCGCCGCCCTGCCCCCCACCCCACACCCGCTCGCCGACCTGCTGGGCCTGGTGACGACGCCGCTCGGCGGCGGCGCGGTCGGGGTGACGATGGTCATCGCCTACCTCTCGCTCGGCCTCGTCGCCTACCTCGTCTACCGCCTCGGCGCCCTCTGGTTCGACCGCCCGATCGGCGTCGTGGCCGCGATCTTCGTCCTCACGCGGGCCCCCTACCTCTCCAACGGCCTCCGAGCCTACGTCGACCTCCCCTACATAGCCCTCGTCCTGGGGGCTCTCCTGATAGAGACCCGCCGCCCCCGGGCGGGCTGGCCCGTCCTGGCCCTCCTCATCCCTGCCGGCCTGCTGAGACCCGAGGCCTGGCTCTTCTCGCTCGCATACCTGGCATACCTGCTCGTCGACCTTCAGAAGCTTCTTCAGCGCCGCCGGATCACCCTTGGCTCGCAAACTCGGATCCCGGAGAATCGGGGCAAGAACCCGAGCAAGACGTCGGAGGAGCGGGTGGGGACACCCCTCGAACCGGCGGATACTCAAAACGGCGGCCTAATTAGGCCGCCGTTTGTCGGGGCGAGGGGTGTCCCCACCCGCTCCCTCGCAACCCTCGTGCTCTTGGCCCTCGTCGCCCCGATCCTCTGGGCCCTGTTCGACTGGGTGACCGCCGGCAGCCCCACCTACTCGTTCACGGGAACCCAGGAAACGGTGGAAACCCTGGCCCGCAAGACCGGCCCGGTCGACCTGGTGCTCTACGGCCCCCGCGCACTCGGCGAAGTGATGCAGTGGCCGGGGATGGTCGGCGCCCTGGGCGGCGTCGTCATCGCCGCCGCGATCCTCGCCTCCCGGCGCCGCGCGCAACTTTTTACGGCCTATAGCCCGCACAACCTTGCGATCGGCCTCGTCGCCGCCGCGCTCGCGCTCGGCGCCTTCGCCGTCCTCGCCTGCGCCGGGCTGGCGATCATCGCCCGCTACACGATGCTCGCCGCGGCGATCCTCGCGATCTTCGTCGCCCTCGCCCTGCTCGGCTGGCGCCGGCTCGGGCGCGGCCACCCGTGGCGCACCCCCTGGCAGGCATTCGCCGCGGTCGTCGCGCTGATGTTCGTCGTCTGGATCCCCAACCAGCGCGACCTGCTCGCCCGGGTCGACACCGATCTGACCAACCAGGGCGAGATCGAGTCCGACCTCGGCGACCTCGCCGGCTCCGGCGCCTTCCGGCCGCTCTGCCCGCCGATCTCCGTCCCCAACCACCGCGCCGTGCCGCGCCTCGCCTTCGACCTCGACGTCCGCCCCTCGCGCATCGTCAGCTCCTCCGAGCAGCGCCAGCCCCGCCGCGGCTACTTCCTCCAGCCGGCAAGCCCCTTCGTGATCCACAACTTCATCCTCGACCCGAACGACCCGTCGCGCTTCCCGGCCGCGCACGCCCCCCCGGGCTTCCGCCGCGTGGCCCGCAACGAGTCCTGGGTCCTCTACAGACGCTGCTGAGCTCGATTGCTGCATTTTCCCCACGCGAGGGGGGACAATGCAGCATCTTGTGGGCCGCCGTGCGAGCATCCGGTCATGGCGGCGATCGAACTGCGCGGCGTGGTCAAGAGGTTCGGCCCGATCGTCGCGGTCGACGGTCTCGACCTGGATGTGCCCGAGGGCATCTGCCTCGGCCTGCTGGGGCCGAACGGCGCCGGCAAGTCGACGACGATGCGCCTGCTCACCGGGCAGGCGCTGCCCGACGCGGGCGAGCTGCGGGCTCTCGGGCACGAGCTGCCCGGCGACTCGAAGGCCGCCCGCGCCGAGATGGGGGTCGTGCCGCAGCTCGACAACCTCGACGTCGACGTCACGGTCGAGGACAACCTGGCGGTCTTCGCCCGCCTCTACCGGGTGCCCGACGTCGGCGCGGCCGTCGACCGCGCGCTCGACCTCGCCCGCCTGCGCGGGCGCCGTCGCGACGCGGTCGACGAGCTCTCCGGCGGCATGCGCCGCCGGCTGCTGCTCGCCCGCGGCCTCGTCCACGAGCCGAGGCTGGTGCTGCTCGACGAGCCGACGGTCGGCCTCGACCCGCAGATCCGCACGCAGCTGTGGACGCTGATCGACGGCCTGCGCTCGCGCGGCACGACGATCCTCATGTCCACCCACTACATCGAGGAGGCCGAGCGGCTCGCCGACGAAGTCGCGGTGATGGCGCGGGGGAAGGTGATCAGCCGCGGCCGGCCGGCGGAGCTGATCGCCGAGCACGCCGGCCGCGAGACGGCCGAAATCTACGCGCCGCCCGAGCGGCTCGCCGAGGCCCGCGCGATCGCCGAGGCCGACGGCCTGCGCGTGCGACCGGCCGGTCCGGCGATCGCGGTTGTCGGCTCCGAGCGGGCCGGCGACGGCGCCGTGCCCGACGACGCCGTCCGGCGCGCCGCCTCGCTCGAGGACGTCTTCGTCCTGCTCACGGGAGAGGAGGCCGAGTGAGACGGCTCGAACCGGCGGCGATCGGCGGCGTGATGAGTCGCGAGCTCGCCAACTTCCGCACCTACTGGCGCGGGACGACCTTCTCCAGCGTGCTCGAACCGATCGTCTACCTGCTCGCCTTCGGGCTCGGGCTGAGCGCGACGCTGGTCGACGAAGTCGGCGGCGTGCCCTACGTGCAGTACGTCGGCACCGGCATGGTCGCCACCGCGGTGATCTTCTCCAGCGCCCTGCCGGCGATGTTCGGCACCTTCGTCAAGCACCGCTTCCAGAACACCTACGACGCGATCCTCGCCGCGCCGGTCGACGTCGAAGAGCTGGTCAGCGCCGAGATGCTGTGGATCGGCCTGCGCGCCAGCGTCTACGGCTGCGTGCCGCTGCTGGTGACGATCGGCTTCGGCCTCGACCCGGCGCCGGGGATGCTGCTGACGCCGCTCTTCTGCCTCGCCACCGCGCTCGGCTTCGCCGGCTTCGGCGTGGCGATGGCGGCGACGGTCGCCAAGATCGACCAGTTCAACTACGTGACCGCGCTCTTCGTCACGCCGCTCTTCCTCGTCTCCGGCGCCTTCTTCCCGATCGACCAGCTTCCCCAGGGCGTCCAGGTCGTCGCCCAGCTCAACCCGCTGCACCAGCTGGTCGAACTGGTGCGCGGCGGCGCCTTCGGCTTCGCGGCGGTCGACCTGCTGCGCTTCGCCGGCCTCGCCGGCTTCGCCCTCGTCATGTGGCGGGTCGCGATCGGCCGCATGTCCAGGCGCTTGATCGACTGAGAACGGCGTTCAACGGGCTGCTGTATGGACCGTGCGGCCGCCTTCGAAGCGAGGTCCCCAGGCATGTCCGCCGCGGTTGGCTCGGGTCGGGCTCGCCTGCGGCACCCGCGGCTTCCGCTTAAGGCTGCTTCCTTCCGGACCTGACCTGATTCACGTGCCCACGTCGCGCAGGACCCGGCCGTCAACGCCGCCCCCGGCGGACCGGTCCCGAAGGCCAGCCCCTCAGAGCGGTTTTCGGCCCCGCTGAGCGGATTGCGGGTTACAAGGCACCGCTGACTCCCCGCCTAGCACGGTCCAGCGCCAATCCTACCCGGCCGCGCGCGTAGGATCACCCCCGCCTTGATCCACGTCGACGCCGAGTCCTTCTTCGTCATCGTGCTCGCGGCCGCCGCGGCGGCCGCCACGGTCGCCTTCGTGCCGGGCCGCTTCGTGCCGCCGGTGGTCGTCGTCGAGCTGGGGCTGGGGATCCTGATCGGCCCGCACGTCCTCAGCATCGCCGGCGAGGACGAATTCATCGAATTCTTCTCCAACCTCGGCCTCGGGATGCTCTTCTTCTTCGCCGGCTACGAGATCGACTTCGCGCGCATCAAGGGTCAGCCGCTGAAGCTCGGCGCCTGGGGCTGGGCGCTTTCGATCCTGATCGCCCACGCCTGCGGCGCCGCGCTCGCGCTGGCCGGCCTGGTCGACTCGGCGCGCTACACGAGCACGGCGATGGCGACGACGGCGATCGGCACGCTGATCCCGATCCTGCGCGACAGCGGTGAGCTGCGCACCCGCTTCGGCACCTACCTGCTGGCGGCCGGCGGAATCGGCGAGTTCGGCCCGATCATCCTGATCACGCTCTTCCTCTCGACCGAGAAACCGCTGCACGAGGCGGGCATCCTGCTCGCCTTCGTGGCGCTGGCGGTGGCCCTGGCGCTGGTCTCGATCCGGCTCGCCTGGCGCGGCTGGGACGCGCTCGAACGCACCTTCGAGGCGAGCAGCCAGCTAGCCGTCAGGGTGACGGTGCTGCTGATCTTCGGCCTCGTCCTGCTCGCCGGCAAGATCGGCCTCGACGTGCTGCTCGGCGGCTTCGTCGCCGGAATGATCGTCCGCCTCTCGCTGAAGGGCCACGAGCTGCAGATCTTCGAGTCGAAGCTGACCGCGGTCGGCTTCGGCTTCTTCGTCCCCTTCTTCTTCGTCACCAGCGGCATGAGCTTCGACGTGGGGGCGCTCGGCTCCGCGGAAGCGCTGCTCAAGCTGGCGATGTTCTTCGTGCTCTTCCTCCTCATCCGCGGCGCCCCGGCGATGCTGCTGTACCGCGGCGTCCTGCGGACGCGCCAGCGAACGGCGCTGGCCGTCTACTCGGCGACCGAGCTCCCGCTCGTCGTCGCGATCACCGAGATCGCGGTCGACGCCGGCCACATGACCAGCGCGACCGCGGCCGGCCTGGTCGGCGCCGCGATGCTCTCCACCGCGATCTTCCCCTTCGTCGGCCTCGCCCTGCAGAAACGAGCGGTCGAGGAGAACGAAACCGGCCCGCCCGAGCGCAACCCCCTCCCCGCCCGAGCCGTATGATCGGAACCCTCCCGGGCGCGTAGCTCAGTGGGAGAGCGCTCGCCTCACACGCGAGAGGTCGCTGGTTCGAACCCAGCCGCGCCCATCGCTACTCCTTCGGAGCGCAAGTTAGCCCGCCGGGCGCGGAACGGGCTCTATTCCGAGCTCGGTGAGCTTGCGGTCGAAGGCGGCGAGTTGCTCGGTGTCGACGTAGAAGTCGTGCTGCTCGACGACCTTGCCCCAGCGGGTGCGGAGGACCAGGACGGTGCTGTTCTCGTAGATCCGGGTGCCGTCCGGGGCGTCGGCGTGATCGTCGAAACGGACCCACATCGTCAGCGCCCAGAGCGGCCCGCTGGTCGCGACCTGGCGGATCTCCCCCTGGATGCCGGCGGCGGTGAAATTCTGCAGGAACCGGTCCATCGCGGCCTTGCCGACCCAGTCGCCTGCCCAGCGATGCGACCCCTCGTTGAAGTGGAGGACGAAGTCGTCGGCGTAGGCGTCGAGCAGGGCGCTGTGGTCGCCTGCGTTCAGCTTCGCGAGGGCGGGGGAGAATTTGAGCAGGAGGAGTCGCGGCAACGCGGCGCGAGCCCCGAGCGCGAGCACCGCGCCGGCGAGGACGCTCTTCGAGGAGATCACGGCCTCGACCCTACTCCGCGAGCTCGGGGATGTGGCGCTGGATGTGCTCGTCGATCGTGCGGCGGACCCACTCCTGGGTTGCCGCGTCGGCCATGCGGTAGCGGCCGAGCAGCATCTTCTGGTCGTCGAGCGGCAGGCCGGCGATCTCCCAGCGCACGGCCAGGCGCTCGAAGAGCATCTCCTGGCGGCGCCGCCAGGCGTCGTCCTGCGAGGCCGCGACGGTGGCAGGGCTCTCCGCCAGCTTGCGGATCGTGCCGCCGCTCAGCGACTGCCGCAGGCTGAGCACGTTGCCCTCCTCGTCGCGGTAGTCGACCGTCGGCGCCTTCTCGCGCGGCTTCCTCTTGCGGCGCTTCGCCATCGGGCCGAGTCTCGCATCTATTCCTCGTCGCCCGCCGGGCGGCGGCGCGCCCGCTTGCGCTCGCCCACCCGGCGCTTGCGCTCGAGCCGGCGCTTGCGCGCCGCCCGGCTCGGCCTGGTCGGGCGGCGCCGTCGCCGCACGACGAGCGCGGCGGCGAGCTTCTCGGCCAACCGCTCCAGCGCCAGCTCGCGGTTGCGCGCCTGGCCGCGTGCCTCCTGGGCCACGGCGGTGACCACCGGGCCCGCGCGCCGCAGCAGCAGCTCCCGCTGCGAGTCGTCCAGCGCCGTCGACGCCCGCACGTCGAACACCGCCTCCACGCGCGAGGCGGTCACGTTCGCGTGCTGCCCGCCCGGCCCCGAAGAGCGGCTCGCCCGCAACTCGACCTCCGCAACCGGGATCGACAGTTCATCGTTCACTCTCAAATGGTTCGCCACATGCGCACCGTAGCGGCCATCCCGCCGACCGCCGTCGAGGTTTTCACCGCCATCCGTGCATAACCTCTACGGCGGGTCCTCGAGTTGGGCTCAGGCCAGCGCGTCGATCTTGGCGGCGAGCTCGAAGTCGGCGGCGGTGACGCCGCCGTCGGAGTGGGTGGAGAGGGAGACGGTGACCGTGTCCCAGGAGATCTCCAGGTCGGGGTGGTGGTTCATCGCCTCGGCGGGCTCGACCAGCGTGCGGACGAAGTTGACCGAGCCGACGAAGTCGCCGCGCGCGAAGCTCTTTGTGATCGCCGACCCGTCGCGCTCCCAGCCGGGATGCTCGGACAGCCTCGCCTCGATCTCCGCGTCGGCCAATGGCGCCATGCCCACATGCTGCCACAAACCGGAGCGTTCAAACTATGAGTGACGAGAGTCACGCCCGCCGCAGACCGGCGTCTGCCACCTGGCCGTCAGCCGCCGATCGGCGCCCGCGGGTTGGCGCCGTAGAACATGAAGGTGCCGAGCATGCCGATGATGTGGACCATGATGATGTTGACGACCATCGATTTCGCCGTCGCCGTGCCGACTCCCACGGGGCCGCCGCGCGCCGTGTAGCCGTAGTAGCAGCCGACCACCACGATCACGGTCGTCATCACCATCGCCTTGGCGAGGCTGAATAGGACGTCGACGAAGTCCTGGTAGGTCCAGAAGATCAGCAGGTAGCCGCCGCTGGAGACGTCGCCGACCTGGTCGACCACCGCCAGGTAGCTGGCGGAGTAGGCGACGCCGACGCCGACCAGGTAGAGGAAGGGGATCGCGATCCAGGCGCCGAGCAGGCGGGTCGCGGCGAGGAATGCGACCGGCTCGATGCCCATCACCTCAAGCGCGTCGATCTCGTCGGAGATCCGCATCGCCCCCAGCTCGGCGACGATCCCCGTCCCCACCTTGGCCGAGAGGATGTAGCCGAAGGCGTAGGGGATGCCCTCGCGCAGGTCGCAGTAGGCCGAGAACAGCCCGGCGAGCGAGGGAGCGCCGATCGAGCGGTTGAAGTAGGCGCCGATCACGCCGCACTGCAGGCCGAGGATGAAGACGAAGGCCCAGATGACGATCGCCGAGCCGAGGATCAGGATCCCCGCCTGGCGGACGCTCTCGCCGAAGTAGCGGCCGACGCGGCCCGAGTAGACGAGGCCGGCGACGCGCACGCCGAAGCGGCCGACCTCGCCGAAGGCGTCGAGCCAGCCGCGCGGGACGTCGAGCCAGCCGATCGCCGCCGGCCTCACCGGATCGCCTGCAGTTCCGGGTTGGTCGCGAGCAGCACGGTGGTGAAGACGTAGAGGAAGGAGAAGACTCCCATGAAGGCGATCACCACCGCCTGGTTGACCGCGCGGCCGACCCCCTCCGGCCCGCCGGAGGCGGTCATCCCCTTGTAGCAGCAGACGACGGCGATGATCGCGCCGAACATCGAGCACATCGTCACCGAGGCCGCCAGGTCGGTGATCAGCGCGTTCGCGAACAGGGTCGCGAAGAAGCCGCCGAGCGGCTGGTGGTAGAGCAGCTCGGCGGCGATCCCGGCGCTCATCCCGAAGACGACGGCGAAGATGTCGAGCAGGCCGGTGATCACCATCAGCGCGATGAAGCGCGGCACGACCAGGTTCTTGATCGGGTCGACGCCGAGCACCTGCAGCGCGTCGAGCTCCTCGCGGATCTTGCGCGCGCCGAGGTCGGCGGTGATCGCCGTGCCGGCGACCCCGGCGACGACCGCGGCGGTGACGATCGGGCCGATGAAGCGCACGGCGGTGACGACGAAGAAGCCGCCGAGCCGGTCGAGGTTGCCGAACAGCGAGAGCACGCCCGCCGCCTGCAGTCCGGGCGCCCCGAGGCAGAGGGCGAAGGTCGAGATCGTCATCGGGAACCAGGAGAGCTTGAGCACGAAGAGGAACTGGCCGACCAGCTCCTCGCCGTAGGGGTAGGGCGGCCGCACCGCGGCGGCGATCGTGCGCGCGGTGAGGATCATCATGCTCCCCGTCTGCTCGAAGAACGAGCGCAGCGGGGAGCCGGCGCGCGCTAGAGCCTGTGCCGCCACCAGCTCATCGCCCGCTCGAGTGGACTGGCCCCCTGCCCGCGCTCGCGCCCCGCCCGGCGGGCCCGCTCCTCGGCCCCGCGCTGGGCGGCGGACAGCTGCGCGATCAGCGTGTCGCGGGTCTGCTCGAGCTCCTCGACGCCGGCGATGTGGCCGGTCGCCCGCCGCGGCGCCGTCGGCAGGTCCCGGGGCAGGTCGGCCGGGTAGGCGGCGAGCTCGGCCTCGAGCCGCGCGATCTGGCGGCGCAGCTCGCGCCGCACCTCGATCGCCTCGCTCTCCCCGGCGATGTCGGGCAGCCCCGCCGGCGACGCCGGCGCCTCGCCCTCGAGCCCGCCCGGCATGCCGGCGCAGGCGGAGGCGACGATCGCCAGCTCGCGCGGGCTGAGGCCGGCCTCGCTGGCACGGCGCAGGGCGTCGGTGGCGATCTCCTCGAGCTGCGCCGCGGCCTCGACCCCCTCGGCGACGAAGGTGCCCTGGCCGTGGCGGCTGACCACCAGCCCCTCGCGCTCGAGCCCCGCGTAGACGGCGCGCACGGTGTTGACGTTGACCCCCGCCCACCCGGCGAGCCGGCGGAAGCTCGGCAGCCGCTCGCCCGAGGCGAGGCGGCCGGTGGCGATCAGCGCCCGCAGCCGCCAGGTCAGCTGCAGGCCGACCGGCAGCTCGTCGCCGGGATCGATCGCGAAAGGGTTCGGCTCGTGCGTCTGCTGTGCCACTTAGCCAGCACAGTAGAGCAGTTACCTGTGTCAGTCAACTGGCACAGTGCTCCGTGCCGCGCGGCGACTCGAGCAGCCGCGGCCGGAAGACGCCGCAGAGCCCGCTCGTCCAGCGCGGCCCGTCGCGAGCCAGCAGCATCCCGTAGCGCCGGTGCTTTCCGTGCGGCAATCCGCAGGCGCTCGACTTCCTGGCGCTGCGGACCGAGAGCAGGCCGCCGCGCCTGATCCCCGGGCCGCCCTTGTAAACGTGCTGCACCAGATACCGGTAGTCGGCCTTGAGGCGTCCCCGCGGAACGACCCTGATCAGCTTGCCGACGATCGCCGCGTCGGCGCGCTGCATCGCCCGCTTCGGCGCCATGCGCGCGCAGGAGCACGCCTGGGCGCCCGTGGCGAATACCAGGGCGCCCAGGCTGACGATTGCCGCCAGAACTGACAGGCGCCTCCATCCCACTCACCCAGCTTAGAGAGAAACTCCGCGTTTCACAAATTTTCACGCCGGGATTTCACGGCGTGAGGACGATCTTCAGCGCTTCGCGCTGGTCGTAGAGCTCGTAGGCCTCGGCGGCCCGGTCGAGCTTCATGTGGTGGGTGACGAGCGGCGACGGATCGAGCCGGCCCGCCTCGAGCAGGCCGAGCACGCGGTCGACGTGGGCGATCACGTTGGCGAGGCCGAGCCGCAGGGTCAGCCCCTTCAGCCAGGCGAGCCCCAGCGGCGCCTCGCCCTTGCCCGCGTAGGCGCCGATGCCGGAGACCGTGCCGGCGTCGCGGCAGAGGCTGACCGCCATCGCCAGGGGGCCGGGGTCGCCGACCGCGTCGACGACCACGTCGACCCCGCGCCCCCCGGTGGCGGAGCGCACGGCGCGCTTCGGCTCCCCCTCGGTCAGGTGCAGCGGCTCGGCGCCGAAGCGCCCGGCCATCGCCAGGCGCTCCTCCACCGAGTCGATCGCGAAGACCCGGCTCGCCCCGCCGGCGACCGCCGCCTGCACGGCGCACAGCCCGACCGGGCCGAGCCCGAGCACGGCGACGCTGTCGCCGGACCGCATGCCGGCGTGGGCGACCGCGTGGTAGCCGGTGCCCATCACGTCGCCGGCGAACAGCGCGACCTCGTCGGACATCCCCTCCGGGACGCGCCGCAGGGTCAGGTTGGCCCGCGGCACCAGCAGCTGCTCCGCCTGGGCGCCCTGCAGGTCGCCGAGATGCGAGCCGTGGCCGAAGGTCTGGCCGTGCTCGCAGCGGTGGTAGTCGCCGCGCAGGCAGGAGGCGCAGGTCGCGCAGGCGGTGTGGAAGCAGCCGAGCACGCGGTCGCCGACCGCGACGCGCTCGACGTCCCCGCCGGCGGCGAGCACCGTGCCGACGAACTCGTGGCCGATCGTGAAGCCCGGCTCGACCGGCACCCGGCCGTGGTAGATGTGCAGGTCCGAGCCGCAGATCCCGCTCGCCTCGACCCGCACCACGCAGTCGTCGCCGGCGACGACCTCCGGGTCGTCCTTCTCCTCGACCCGGACCTCCCCGGGAGCCTGAAACGTGACCGCGCGCATCGGGCGAACCGTATCGCCGACCGCGCCGTAGAGGTTTCGACCGCTATCCGGTGAAAAGCTCGACGGCGCTCAGCCGACGCTTACACCGGCCACTTGAAACCGGCCCGAGTCCGCGCCCGGGCTCGCCGTCTCGGCGATCCGCGCTTCCAGCGCCAGCTCGCGCTCGAAGTCCGCCTCCTCGCCGTGGCGGAAGGTGATCTCCTCGCCCTCGAGCAGCTCGATGAAGATCTCGACGAAGCGGCCGTCGAGCTGCTTGCCGGCGACGCGGCGCAGCTCCTGGATCGCCTCGTAGCTGGAGGTCGGCGTGCGGTAGGAGTCGCGCGCCGTCATCACGTCGTAGGTGTCGGCGACGGAGATGATCCGCGCCAGCTCGGGGATCTCGTCGCCGGCGAGGCCACGCGGGTAGCCCTTGCCGTCGATTCGCTCGTGGTGGGCGAGGATGATGTCGGCCACGGGGCCGTAGCCGTCGAGCGAGGAGACGACGCGGGCGCCCTGCTGCGGGTGGCGGCGGATCAGCATCCAGTCTTCGTCGGTGAGCGGCACGTTGGCCTTGAGGATCCGGTCGGGGAGGATGAACTTGCCGACGTCGTGCAGCAGCGCCGCGATGTGGACCAGCTCCTCCTCGCGGCGCGAGAAGCCGGCGCGCTGGGCGATCGCACGCGAGTAGCGGGCGACGGCGGCGCTGTGCCGGGCGGTCATCTGGTCCCGCAGGTCGAGCGTGCGCAGCAGCGCGCTCAGCATCCCGACCTGGAAGCTGGCCAGCTGCTTGGTCCGCATCTCGAGCTCGCGCGCCCGTTCCTGCGACTTGATCAGGGCGCCGAGCAGGTACTGGAAGGTGACCAGGACGATGCCGAACAGGGCGACCCCGGCGAGGCCGATCTGGACGTAGATGAAGGCGACCCCGACCGCCATCAGCGCCGCCGCGAGCTCCGACGGCAGCAGGGGGACCATCACGTTGCGCACCTTGTCGACGAACGAGCTGCGCTCCAGGTAGCACGTGTAGGCCCCGATCATCGAGAAGTTGATCGAGAGCGCCGCCAGGAAGGCGCCGAAGACGAGCACGTAGTAGGCGGGGTCCGAGGAGGAGATCTGGCTGTGCGCGATCGTTTCGCGGAAGGCGACGCCGACGACCAGCGGGAAGGTGATGTAGGTGAGCAGGTTGACCAGCAGGTCATGCAGCGGTTCGCGGAAACGCAGCCACCCGGCGAAGATCGAGATGACTCCGATCAGCGCCGCGGGCGTGCCGCCGAGCAGGACCATCGCGAGGACCAGGGCGAGGAAGTTGCCCGAGATCTTCAGCCGCGATTCGGTTTCGATCGAGGTGACGTCGCTGACGATGGAGAAGCCCAGGAGGATCGCGAAGAGCGCCAGATTCCAGTCGGCGGCCGGTATACGCCAGACGGCCCCGGCGCAGGCCACCGCCAGGGCAAGGGCCAGGAACGTCTTAGCCGACGTGGTGGGTCGCTGGTTTTCCATGGTTCTGGGGTCGGGAGGCCGGCTCGCCGCGCATCTGCTCAGCCCCTGAGTTCCACGGGGGAGACGCAGCCCCTGCGAATACACGGGCGCGCTGGCATCGGGTCTCGACTTGACGGTAGTCGCTGCCGGACGCCCCGGCAACCCCGTTCGACCACCTGGCCAAGACCTTGCAAATTGCGAAAAAGCGCACAGATCGCGCCCGGAGCCTCGCGAAGCCGGCCGGAAACACCCCCCGAAAATGACGAAAGGCACCCCGCAAGGGTGCCCTTCGATCCCGCTGACGACGCCCCATCTACCCGGGCGCCGCCCTTACTTCCGAAGCTGTGGTTTAGCGTTTCCAGCCCATGAGAGCCATTCCTTTCGTCGAAGCCCGTGCGTCTATCTCGCGCAAGTTCCGGCGAGACGAATCAGTTGCTGGCAAGTTTGTAGCACAACCTGGCGAAAACCTGTGCATCTGCAACGAAACTTGTGCAAGAAACGCGTGGGGACTCTGATCGAAAAATGGGTAGCCCACGCCTGAGAGATCCCCTGAAGAGGCCCGCCTTCCGGCGGCTCGCGCTCTCCTACGCGGTCAACGAGCTGGGCGACTGGCTGGGGATCGTCGCCCTCTCGGTGCTCGTGTTCGACATCACCGACAGCGCCCTGGCGACCGCGCTGCTGTTCATCGGGACCCAGTTCCTGCCGGCACTGCTGACGCCGGTGGCGGTCGCCCGCCTCGAGCGCCCCCCGCCCCGCTTCGTGCTGCCGGCGATCTACGCGCTGGAGGCCGCGGCCTTCGGCGCGCTGGCCCTGCTCGCCGACCACTTCTCGCTCCCTGCGGTGGTCGCGGTCGCCACCGTCGACGGCGCCCTGGCGCTGACCGCGCGCACGCTGACCCGCGCCGTGACCGCCGAGATGCTCGAGCGGCACGGGGAGCTGCGCGCCGGCAACGCGATCCTCAACGTCGCCTTCACCGGCGGCGCCGCGGTCGGCCCGGCGGTGGCCGGCGCCGTGGTGGCGGCTCTCGACGTGCAGGCCGCGCTGCTGCTGAACGCCGTGTCCTTCTACCTGATCGGCTGCATCCTGCTGACCAAGCCGCTGCCCCAGCCGCAGCCCGAGCCCGAGACGACGCTCTCCGAGCGCGTGCGCGCCGGGCTCAGCTACATCCGGGGGCACAGGATGCTGCGACGCCTGCTCGTCGCCCAGTCGGCCGCGATCGTCTTCTTCTCCGCGGTTATCCCGATCGAGGTGATCTACGCCAAGCAGACGCTCGGCGCCGGCGACACCGGCTATGGCCTGCTGCTCGGCAGCTGGGGCGCCGGAATGGTGCTGGGCAGCGTCGTCTTCGCCACCATGCGGCGCGCTCCCCTGCCGCTGCTGCTCTTCTTCAGCTCGGTCGCGATCGGCGCCGGCTACCTCGGCATGGCCGCGGCGCAGACGCTGGCGCTCGCCTGCGTCGCCGCGGCGCTCGGCGGCGCCGGGAACGGCGTGCAGTGGGTCGGGGTCGTCAGCGCGGTGCAGGAGCTGACGGCGGCCAACATGCAGGCGCGCGTGATGGGCACGCTCGAATCGGCCGCCTCGGCCGCCCCCGGGCTCGGCTACGTGCTCGGCGGCGCGATCGCGGCGGCCTGGAGCCCGCGGGCGACCTTCCTCGTCGCCGGAGTCGGCGTGATGGCGATAGTCGTCGCCTCAACCGCGCTGCTGGGGAGGAATTGGCCTCTGGAGTGGGGAAAAGAACGTCCAGGGAGCGTTGACGCCGCCGGCGAGCTTATGGTGGAGTTAATTCCCGCAGAGGCCGTGTCCAGTCCAGATCGGAGGTCGTGACGTGAGGAAGCTGCAAGCAGCGCTGTTCGTCGCCGTGCTGACTATGGTCGCCATCGGGTTGTCGTCATGCGGCGGCTCGGGCGGCAAGGAAGGCGGCACGCTGAGCGGCAGCTACGCGTCCTTCCCCGAACTGGACCCGACGATCTCCTTCTCCGCCGAAGGCTGGACGGCGATGTACGACACCTACCTGCCGCTGCTGACCTACAAGCACGCCGGCGGCGAAGAAGGGACCGAAGTGGTGCCGGCGCTGGCCGAAAGCCTGCCCGAGGTCAGCTCGGACGGCAAGACCTACAAGCTGCGGCTGCGCAAGGGCCTCAAGTACTCGGACGGCACCCCGGTCAAGGCGAGCGACTTCACCGCCTCGATCGAACGCATGTTCAAGCTCGACTCCTACGGCTCGTCCTTCTTCACCGACATCGTCGGCGCCGAAGAGTTCGCCGAAACGAAGAGCGGCGGGATCTCCGGGATCAAGGCGGACGACAAGACCGGCGAGATCACGATCGAGCTGACCAGGCCGCGCGGGACCTTCGTCAACGAGCTGGCGCTGCTCTACGCCGCCGTGCTGCCGGCCGACACGCCGGCCAAGAACCTGACCGGCAACCCCCCGCCGGCGACCGGGCCCTACGAGATCGCCACGGTCGAACGGGGGCGCGGCTGGACCTACAAGCGCAACCCCGAGTGGGCGAAGAGCAACGCGGCGCGGATCCCCGAGGTGCCGAGCGGGCACGTCGACCAGATCGACATCTCGGTCGTCCGCAACGCCTCCACGCAGGTCAACGAAATCGAACGCGACAAGACGAACTGGATGCAGACGGTGGTCCCGGCGGACCTCTACAGCAAGGTCAAGAACCGCTACGAAGGCACCCAGTTCCGGGTCGAGCACCCGATCAACGTCTACTTCTTCTGGATGAACACGTCGCGGCCCCCGTTCGACGACGTCAAGGTCCGCCAGGCGGTCAACTACGCGGTCGACCCGGCGGCGCTGGAACGGATCTACTCCGGCGCGCTCGCCGCCTCCCACCAGATCCTGCCCGAAGGCATGCCCGGTCATGAATCGTTCGACCTCTACCCGCACAACATGGCGAAGGCAAAGGAACTGCTCGCGGAAGCCAACCCCTCGGACCGCGAAATCACCGTCTGGACCGACAACGAAAGCCCCAACAACGACGCCGGGGCCTACTACGCGAACCTGCTCGAAGAACTCGGCTTCGACGTCAACCTGAAGACGATCAACGCCGACGTCTACTTCCAGACCATCGGCAACCCGTCGACCTCGAACCTCGACACCGGCTGGGCGGACTGGTTCGCCGACTACCCGCACCCGAACGACTTCATCGAACCCAACTTCGCCGCGGAAAGCCCGTTCAACCTCTCGCACCTGGAAGTGCCGAAGCTGGACGAGAAGATCGCCGGCCTCGCGGAAGAGCAGCTGGACGCGCAGGTCGAAGGCGAATACGCCCAGCTGGACAGGGAACTCATGGAACAGGCGCCGTGGGCGCCATACGGCACCAACACCGTCTCGACCTTCGTCGACAGCGAAATCGAACTCGACAAGGTGATCTTCAACCCGACGATGGGCCAGGACCTGACCAGCTTCCAGTTCAAGTAATGGAGAGCCGCAGCCCCTGGTATCTGGCGTACCGGCGGCTGCGGCGCAACCGGGTCGCGCTCTCCTTCGGGGCGCTGTTCGTCGCGATCGCCCTCTTCGCCCTCGCGGCGCCGCTCTGGGCGAGCGACGTCGCCCACACGACCCCGAACGCGACCCACACGACGGAGACCGTCGAGGTCGGCGGCGAGCAGCGCGAGGTCGTCGACCGCGAAGGCGGGCCGATCGGCCCGCTGTGGCTCGGCGCCGGCGGCAGGTTCTTCCTCGGCGCCGACGGCCACCTCGGTCGCGACGAGATGGTGCGGCTGATGTACGGCGGGCGGACGTCGCTGTTCGTCGGCGTCACCGCGGCGCTGATCACGGTCCTGCTGGCGACGCTGCTCGGCCTGCTCTCGGGCTACTACCGCGGCTGGGTCGACGGCCTGATCGCCCGCGTCCTGGACGTCGTCTGGGCCTTCCCGGTGACCCTGCTCGGAGCCGCCCTCGGGCTCGCGCTGGCGCTCGGCGGGCTGCGCATCGGGCCGATCGTCATCTCGGGCGACTCGGTCTGGGTGCCGATCCTGATCATCGGCTTCGTCTACGCGCCCTACGTGACCCGTCCGGTGCGCGGCGAGGTGCTGGCGCTGCGCGAGCAGGAGTTCGTCGAGGCCGCCGTCTCCCAGGGCGCCGGGCCGCTGCGGATCATGTTCGGGGAGCTGCTGCCCAACGTGCTCTCGACGCTGATCGTCTTCTTCGCGATCAGCGTCGCCAACAGCATGCTGCTCGAGTCGATGCTCTCCTTCCTCGGCGTCGGCGTGCAGCCGCCCAACACCTCCTGGGGGACGATGATCGCCGAAGGCTTCGAGCTGATCACGAGCTCGCCGCTGCTCACCGTGCTGCCGGGGGCGATGCTGCTGCTCACGGTGCTCGCGGTCAACGTCTTCGCCGACGGCCTGCGCGACGCGCTCGACCCGCGGGCGAAGCGCCGCCTCGAAGTCCATGCCGGCCAGACCGAGCCGGAGGGCACGGCGGCCTGATGGCGCGCTTCGCCGTCAGGCGCCTCGCCGGCGCCGCCGCGGTCCTCTTCGCGGTGTCGGTGCTCGTCTTCGTGATCTTCAACGTGATCCCGAACGCGGACCCGGCCCGCCAGCTCGCGGGGCGGACGGCGAACCCGCAGCTGATCGCGAGCATCACCCGGGAATGGGGCTTCGACGACCCGCTGCCCGAGCAGTACCTGCGGATGATGCAGAACATCCTCACCGGCAAGGTGATCTCCTACGAAACGGAGGAAAACGTCGACGAACGGATCGTCGAAGGGATCCCCGAGACCTTCTCGCTCGCCGTCGGCGCGGCGGCGATCTGGATGTTCTTCGGCATCCTCTTCGGCTACCTCTCGGCGGTCAGGGCCGGGGGCCCGCTCGACCGGGGGCTCACCGTGCTCGCCGTCACGGGCATCTCGATGCCGGTCTTCTGGCTGGCGGCGATCCTGCTCAACTACCTCGCCTACGAGCTCGAACTGCTCCCCGCCGGCGGCTACGTCGGCTTCACCGAGAACCCGCTCGAATGGGCCCAGCACCTGATCCTGCCCTGGGTGACGCTGGCTATCGTCTACGTCGGCCTCTACAGCCGCGTGCTGCGCTCGAACATGCTCGACGCGATGGGCGCCGACTACGTGCGCACCGCGCGCGCCAAGGGCCTCTCCGAGCACCGGGTGATGACGCGGCACGTGCTGCGCAACTCGCTGATCCCGATCGTGACCCTCTTCGGGCTCGACTTCGGCGCCCTGCTCGGCGGGGTGATCGTGGTCGAGGGGATCTTCAACCTCAACGGCGTCGGCCAGTACGCCTACGAATCGCTGATCAACCTCGACCTGCCGCCGATCATGGCGATCACGCTCTTCGGGGCCTTCTTCATCGTCCTCTTCAACGCCCTGGTCGACGTCGTCTACGCCTTCCTCGACCCGCGGGTGAAGCTGGGGAGCCCGGCGCGGTGAGCGCGGGCCGACAGGGGAGCGAGCCGCTGCTCAGGGTCAGCGACCTGCGCGTCGCCTTCGCCACCGAAGGCGAGCCGGTGCGGGCGGTCGACGGCGTCTCCTTCGAGCTGGCGGCGGGCGAGGTGCTGGCGATCGTCGGCGAGTCGGGCTCCGGCAAGAGCGTCACCGCGCAGACGCTGATCGGGCTGACGCGGGGGCCGAACGCGCGGATCGAGGGCTCGGTCGCGCTCGCCGGCCGCGAGCTGCTCGGCGCCCGCGAGGCCGAGCTGCGGCGGGTGCGCGGCGAGCGGATCGGGATGATCTTCCAGGACCCGATGAGCTCCTTCAACCCGGTCTACCGGATCGGCGCCCAGGTGGTCGAGGCGATCCGCGCCCACCGGCCGCAGGTCAGCCGGGGGGAGGCGCGCGAGCGGGCGGTCGAGCTGCTCGACTCGGTCGGCATCCCGGATCCGCAGCGGCGCGTCGACAGCTACCCGCACGAGTTCTCCGGCGGGATGCGGCAGCGGGCGATGATCGCGATGGCGCTCGCGCTCGAGCCGCAGATCCTGATCGCCGACGAGCCGACGACGGCGCTCGACGTGACGATCCAGGCGCAGATCCTCGAGCTGCTGCGGCGGCTGAACCGCGAACGCGGCCTGGCGACGATCCTGATCACCCACGACTTCGGCGTCGTCGCGGAGATCGCCGACCGGGTGCTGGTGATGCACGGCGGCAGGATCGTCGAGCGCGGCGGCCTCGACGAAGTCTTCTACTCGCCGCGCGACCCCTACACGCGCCGGCTGCTCGACGCCGTCGTGCGGCTCGACCGGGCGCCGCCGCTGCGGCCGAGCCGCGGCGAGCCGCCGCTGCTCGAGGTGAGCGACCTGGTCAAGCACTTCCCGGTCAGGCGCGGCCTGCTCGTCGACCGCGAGGTCGACCGGGTGCGCGCCGTCGACGGCGTCAGCTTCAGCGTCGCCCGCGGCGAGACGCTCGGGCTGGTGGGCGAGTCGGGGAGCGGCAAGTCGACGCTCTCGCGCGCGGTGCTGCAGCTGCTGGAGCCGACCTCCGGCTCGGTGCGCTTCGAGGGCCGCGAGATCGCCGGCCTCTCGCGGCGCCGGATGCGGCCGCTGCGCCCCGCGATGCAGATGGTCTTCCAGGACACGAGCACGTCGCTCAACCCGCGCCGGCGGATCGGCCAGATCGTCGGCGAGCCGCTGCGCGTCCAGGGCGTCGCCTCGGGACGGGAGCTGCGCGGGCGGGCGCGCGAGCTGCTCGAGCGGGTCGGCCTCCCCGCCGCCCACTACGAGCGCTACCCGCACGAGCTCTCCGGCGGGCAGCGCCAGCGGGTCGGGATCGCGCGGGCGCTGGCGCTGGAGCCGAAGCTGGTGATCGCCGACGAGCCGGTCTCCGCGCTCGACGCCTCGATCCGCGCCCAGATCCTCGACCTGATGACCGAGCTGCAGGGCGAGTTCGGACTCACCTACGTCTTCGTCGCCCACGACATCGGCGTCGTGCGCCACGTCTCCGACCGGATCGCCGTGATGCACGAGGGCCGGATCGTCGAGCAGGGGCCGGCCGACCGCGTCTGCGAGCGGCCCTCCGACCCCTACACGAAGAAGCTGCTGGCGGCGGTGCCGGTGCCCGACCCGCGCGAGGCGCGGGCGCGTCGGGCATCATCGGTTCCGTGACCCTGCCGCTCGCGCCGCCGCTGAAGCCGCAGCTCGCGCTGAGCCGCAAGCAGCTGCCGCGCGGCGAGCGGTGGGCCTACGAGCAGAAGCTCGACGGCTTCCGCGCGATCGTCTACGTCGACGGCGGGGACGCCTACATCCAGTCGCGCGGCGGCAAGGACCTGACCCGCTACTTCCCCGAGCTGGGCTTCGCGCCGGGACGCTACGTGCTCGACGGCGAGCTGGTGATCCGCGACGCCGAGGGAAACGTCGAATTCGACGCCCTGCAGCAGCGCATCCACCCGGCGGAGTCGCGGATCGGCCTGCTCTCGCGCGAGATCCCGGCCGGCTACGCCGCCTTCGACCTGCTCGCGGAGGACGACGAGTCGCTGCTGGAGACGCCGTTCGGCGAGCGGCGGGCGCGGCTCGAGGCGCTGGCGCAGCGCACCGGGGTCGAGCTGAGCGAGCTGAGCGCCGATCCGGCGCGGGCGGAGGAATGGCTGCGCCACACCGAGGGGGCGATGGCCAAGCAGCTCGACGCCGTCTACGAGCCCGGCAAACGTCGGGGGATGGCGAAGGTGAAGCGCGAGCGCGAGATCGACTGCGTCGTGCTCGGCTGGCGGCCGGGCAAGGAGGAGGGAACCGTCGGCTCGCTGATCCTCGGGCTCTACGACGGCGAGGAGCTGCGCCCGGTCGGCCACATCTCGGGCTTCAAGGCAGCGGAAAAACGGGCGCTGCCGGAGCTGCTGGCGCCGCTGGAGACGGGCGAGAGCGGGACGGCGGAGCCGAGCCGCTGGACGGGCGGCCGGGACCTCGAGTGGGTGGCGCTGCGGCCGGAGCTGGTGATCGAAGTCGCCTACGACCACGCGGCGGCGGGCCGGATCCGGCACGGGGCGCGGTTCCGTCGCTTCCGTGACGACAAGGACCCGCGCGAGTGCACGTTCGAGCTGTTGGACGAAGGTTGAGCCGGGCCGGCCGGTCGGTCGCTCAGGCCAGCCTGCCCTCGATCGCGTAGCGGAGCACGGCGACGACCTGCTCGGGGGTGCGGGCCGTGCCCTGGGCGGCGCGGTCGACCTCCTTCAGCGCGTGGTCGAGCTCGCCGTCGTGCAGGGTGACGTAGGGCTTGCCGAGCGCCGCCGCGTAGCCGGCGTCGAAGGCGGCGTTCCACTGGCGGTACTTGTCGCCGAAGCGGACGACGACGACGTCGGCGGCGCGGATCAGCGTCTGCGTGCGGATCGCGTTGACGCCGGCGCCCATGTGGTCGCGCCAGAAGGGCTCGCTCTCCTCCCCCAGCGTGCCGGCGCCGGCGTCGTCGGAGGCGGCGTGGTCGGTGACCGGGGCCGAGAAGGCGACCGGCAGCCCCGCTTCGCGCACGCCGCCTTCGATCCGCTCGCGCCAGTCGGAGTGGATCTCGCCCGCCAGATAGACGCTCCAGGTTCGCTCGGCCACGCCTCTAGGGTATTCGACAGCCGTGGCAGGGCAGCGATCGATACGCGCCGGCGTCGCCGCCGACCATCCCCACTACAAGTGGTGGGCGCTCTCCTGCACCAGCCTCGGCATGCTGCTGGTCGCGACCAACTCGGGGACGCTGGTGATCGCCCTGCCGGACCTCGAGCGGGCGCTCGGCACCAGCCTGCTCGAACTCGTCTGGGTGATCCTCGCCTACATGATCGCCTCGACCGTGCTCGTGCTGACGGCCGGCCGGCTCTCCGACCTGTTCGGGCGCAGGAGCGCCTTCGTCGCCGGCTTCCTGCTCTTCGGCGCCGCCTCGCTCGGGGCGGGCTTCTCCGCCGATGGCGCGCAGCTGATCCTCTGGCGGATCGTGCAGGGCGTCGGCGGGGCCTTCATCTTCGCCAACGGCCCGGCCCTGGTCACCGACGCCTTCCCGAGGGAGGAGCTCGGCCTGGCGATGGGCACCAACACGATGGTCGCCGCCGTCGGGCTGGTGCTCGGGCCGGTGCTCGGCGGCGCCCTGGTCGCGATCTCCTGGCACTGGGTCTTCTGGTTCAACGTGCCGCTGGCGCTCGCCGGCGCCGGCTGGGGCGCGCTCGTCCTGCACGAGCTCTCGCGCCGCGACACGGTGCGTGGCCTCGACCTGCCGGGCACGCTCGCCTTCGTCGTCGGCCTCACCGGGCTGGTCTACGGGATCTCGCGCGGCGGCATCTCCGGCTGGGACGACAGCCTGGCGATCGGCAGCCTCGCCGCCGCCGCCGTGCTCCTCCCCCTGTTCGTGCTGATCGAGCATCGCGGCAGGGCGCCGATGCTCGACCTCTCGATCTTCGCCAACCGCATGTTCGCCGCGGCCACCGGCGCCGCCTTCATCAACGGCCTCTCGCGCTTCGCCCTGCTCTTCGTCTTCGTCTTCTACTTCCAGGGAGCGCAGGGCGACGACCCGATCGCCGCCGGGATCAAGCTGGCGCCGATGGCGCTCGGCATGCTCGTCGCCTCGCCGCTCGCGGGCGTCTGGGCCGACCGGCACGGATCGCGCGCGCTCGCCGCCTTCGGGATGCTGGTCAGCGCCGCGGCGCTCGCCGGGATGACGACGCTCGCGGCGGGCAGCCCGTACTGGCAGAGCACCCTTTGGCTGGCCCTGGTCGGGATCGGCTCGGGGATGTTCAACTCGCCCAACACGGCGGCGATGATGGGCACCGTGCCGGTCGAGCGGCGCGGGATCGCCGCCGGGGCGCGGACGATGCTGCAGAACACCGGCGCGGTGATCTCGATCGCCTTCGTGCTCGCGATCGTCACCGCGGCGGTGCCGAAGCCGGTGCTGTTCAAGATCTTCTCCGGGCTCGCGTCGGGCCTGACCGCCATCCAGCTCGACCCCTTCATCCACAACATGCACACGGCGCTCTGGGTGCTCGCCGCCACCTCGGTGCTCGGCGCCGGCGTCTCGCTGCTGCGGCCGGGCCACGATCCGGGCTTCGAGCCCTCGAGGCCGCGGCCCGCGGAGGCTGTCGAGGAGGCGATCGCCGAGGAGGTCGAGGCGCTTCCCTGAGCGCTCAGTCCCCGGCGGGCGCGCCGCGCGCCGCCTGCTCCTCGAAGTGCTTGCTCAGCATCGTCACCTGGCCCTGGTAGTTCGAGCCCAGGTCCTCGCCGTAGAGGCGGTCGGTCGGGGCGCCGGTGCGCTCCAGCGCCAGCTTGCAGACCGGCTGGCGGTGTTCGACCATGAACGAGACGTCGCGCGCCCGCACCTCGAGCGCGGCGCGGCTGCCATGGCGGCCGCCCGCCGGGTCGTAGCCGAACCCCGGGTCGAAGAAGCCGGCGTAGTGGGTGCGCAGCTCGCCCGCCGTCGGGTCGTAGGCCATCATCTCCGCGGCGATCTGCGGCGGGATGCAGACCCCCTCGGCCGAGAGCAGCAGGTAGAAGATCTCCGGCTCGAGCACGACGCGGCCGCCGGGCTCCGGGTAGACCGGGTCCCAGTAGTCGGTCCAGCGGTAGGCGCGGATCCGCGAGAGGTCGATCGGCAGGCTGTTCTTCTTCGCCCGGTAGCCGACGATGCGGTCGCCGGGCCCGGAGAGGTCGACGCTGAGGAAGAGCCCGTCGGCGAGCGCCAGCTCCGACTCGCGCAGCGCGTGCGAGTCGAGGTAGAGCAGCGGGAACTCGTCCTGCAGGGAGCGGATCTCGGCGTCGCCGAGGCGCACGTCGCCGCGCGCCAGCCGCAGCTGGTTGAGCGAGAGGCCGCTGCGCACCTGGATCGCGAAGGAGCGCGGCACGACCTCGAGGTAGAGCCGGCCGCGGTAGCCGGGCCGGATCTCGTCGAAGCGGTGATGGCGGTCGGTGAGCACCCGGGTGAAGACGTCGAGCCGCCCGGTCGAGCTCTTCGGGTTCGCCTTCGCCCGCACGTCGCCGGGCAGCGCCAGCTCCTCCAGCAGCGGCACGAGGTAGGGGCGGTCTCGCTCCAGCACGGCGCCGTCGCGCAGGTCGACCTTCTGGAAGGCCAGCCCCTCGATCTTCTCCTCGACGGTCGAGTCGACGTCGGGCAGGAAGCTGCAGCGCAGCGCCCAGGCGTGGTCGCCGAGCCGCAGGTCGACGCTGGCGGGCTGGATCGCCTCGGGCAGGATCCGGTACTCGCCCGAGCTCAGCCAACCGGCCTCGATCGCCTCGCTCAGGGCCTGCGAGGGGAAGACCCCCTCGGGCGCCTCCCGCCCGGCCCCGCCCGTCGCGGCCGCCGTCGCTGCGTTCGCCTCGCTGCTCATCCAGCCGAGATTATGCGCCGCGCCTCGGCGACGCCGAGGTACGGGGAAAGCGCAAATTCGGCAAGTTCCGGGAAGAATCGGGGAAGCTGCCGGCCTTCTCCGGCCAGCACCCGGCGGCCGAGCAGCGAGGCGACGCCGCCGACGACCGCCTCGTCCGCGGCCACGGGCGCCGCGCCGGCGACGGCGGGGCCCGGCGCGCCCTCGCGCATATAGGGGGCGAAGCTCGCGACGGCGCGGCGGAAGCGGTCGCAGACCTCGGGGCCCGCGCAGAGCCCCTCGACCAGCAGCAGGTTGGCCTCGGCGGGCGCCGCGGCGAGCGCGGCGAGCGCGGCGGCGAGGCCGGCGCAGACCCGCTCCGCCCATTCGCCGCGCGACTCGCAGGCGGTCAGCACCTCGGACCGCAGCCGCTCCACGGCCGCGTCGTAGGCCGCGAGGAAGCAGTGGTCCTTGCTCGCGAAGTGGCTGTAGAAGTCGCTCTTCGAGATTTCCGCCTCGCGGGCGACGGCGGAGACGGTGGCGCCGGCGTAGCCCCTGCTGTCGAGCACGGTCGCCACCGCGCCGAACAGGCGGGCACGCTGGTGCTCCGCGATGTACTCGCGGGAGAGCCCGTGCCGCCCACGTGGTAGCCGCTCCATCGAGCGCGGAAGTCTGCCAGCGATGCAGTACTAAAGTCTGCTGGCGCTGAGCGCTTCTCGGGCGCTTAACAGACCCCGCTCAGGCCGAGGCCAGGTACGGCGCCATCATGAAGTCGCTGAGCTCGGGAAGCAGGTCCTCGGCCCGCTCCGCCTCGCCCCGGCGCAGCTGCTGGTAGACGATCCAGATGACGCCGCCGACCAGCGTCTCGGCGGTCGTGTCGGGGAGCCGGTCGTCCTCGGGCAGGGCGCGGCGGGTCATCCCGACGAAGGCGTCGACGGCGTCGTCGTAGCGCCTGGTCGTGGTCGGCGTGGCGGAGAGCGCCTCGATCATGCACATGCTGGCGACGGTCGGCTGCTCGGCGACGAATCCGAGGAACGCCCCCAGGCCGGCTTCGACCCGCTCCCGCCAGTCGCCCTCGGCGTCGGCGCAGCCCTCTTCGACCCTGCGCAGGACCTCGTCGCGGGCCGCGTCGAAGGCGGCGAGGAAGACCTCCTCCTTGCCCTCGAAGTTGTCGTAGAGCGTTTTCCTGGCCACGCCCGCCCGCTTGACGATGTCGGAGATCTTGGTCGCCTCGTAGCCCTGTTCGGCTGTCAGCGCGGCGAGCGCGTCCATGATCCGGCGCTGCTTGTGCTGGGCGATGAACTCGCGCGGCAGCGCCGGGCGGGGGGACGCCGGCGCGGCGCCCGGCGCGCGACCGACCTGCGTTCCCTTCCCACGTGGCGGCATGGCCCAAGCATAGCCGGGTCGGCCCGAATCGCGATGCAGGCCGGCTACTTTTGTGGTACCGTTGGATGGCCTGCACATTTTCCAGAAGAAACGTGAAGGTTCCTTTATGTCGGAAAAGGCGTCGCAGAGGGTAATGCTGAGCAGGGAGAAGCTGGCCAGCGCGGTCGGCGATCGCTGGTCCGACGCCGAATTGAGCGAAGCCGTCAGCCTGCTCACGCAGGCGGACGGCCGCTTCCCGGCCGGCGTGCGGACCCTGCCGGGGGATCTGGTCAAGGCGATCCAGCGCGAGCGGCTGCTGGCGGCGATGATCGACGTCGTCGCCGAGATCGGCTACAACGCGCTCACGGTCCAGAACGTGCTCACGCGGGCGGGGATCTCGCGGCCGACCTTCTACGAGCAGTTCGAGGACAAGGAGGACTGCTTTCTCGCCGCCCTCGACGCCGCCTCCTCGCGCATGCGGGGCAGGGTCGAGGATGGACAGGCCGAAGCCGGGCCGAGCTGGCGCGACCGCCTGCGCGGCGGCCTGGTCGGGCTGCTCGGCTTCATCGCCGACGAGCCCGCCGAGGCGCGCGCGGTGATCGTCGAGGCGCGGGCCTCGACCCCGGCGGGCCTGCGGCGGCGCGACGAGATGCTCGACGGCTACGCCGCCTGCATCGACGCCTTGGTCAGGGAGGATCTGGAGGAACCGCCGTCGGCGATCGCCGCGGCCGGCGTGGTGGGCGGGATCGAATCGGTGCTCTACACCCGCCTGCAGAAGGACGAAGCCGGGGAGCTCGACGAGCTGCTCCCCTCGCTGATGTATTTCGCCGTGCTCGCCTACGCCGGCCGCGAGGCGGCCGGCGACGAGCTCGACGACGCGGCTCTCGCCTAGTCCGCGCTCTTCGGGCGTTTGCCGGAGCGCTTCTTCGGACGGGCGGCGAGCCGCAGCGTGCGCTCGCTCTCCTTCTCCACGGCGTCGCCCATCGCGATCTGAAAGGCGGCCAGCAGGGCGCCGGCGGCGAGCGGGCGCATCCGTTCGAGCGCCTCGCTCATCCGCGCCCACTCGCCCTCCGGCCGGCCGGCCCGGTCGAACGGCAGCCAGACCTCCTTGACGAAGAGGTCGACGAAGGCGCGGGCGACGCCGTCGGCGTGGCGGCGCAGCTTCTCCGCCGTGCGCAGGGCGCCCTCCGCGCCGACCCCCAGCTCGGCCAGTTCGACGGCGGCGCGCAGCAGCTGCGGGCTGATCACCTCGATGCGCCCGTCGGGCAGGGCGCGGAAGATGCCCAGCTTTTCGGCCCGGCGGCGCAGCCCGGCGTCGGCGGCGTCGCCCCACAGCTCGGCCAGCTCGCCCGCCTCGATGATCTCCGGCGCCTCGTCTTCGAACGGGGCGCGCAGGGCGCGGGTGAAGTCGAAGATCGCCGAGGCGGAGCCGTCGCCACTGTCGAGCACGCGCCGGATCGCCTCGAGGTTGAGCCCGTCGGCCTGCATCTCGCGGGTCAGCTCGATCCGCGCGACGTGCTCCTCGTTGTAGTAGCCGGTGCGGCCGCGCACGATCGGCGGCGGCAGCAGGCCGCGCGTCTGGTGCGCGCGGATGTTGCGCACCGTCATCCCGGTCCGCTCCGCAAGCTGGCGGATCGTCATCTCGTCCTCGGGGGCCCCGGAGCGCCCGGAGCCCTTGCTGTCGCTCATTGCGGGAATGGTAGGCCGCGGGCGGGACTCAGGTGCGATCCCCGGTCGAAATGCGCTCAGGAGGCGAGCGTGAGGCGCTGACCGTTCATCTCCGCCGCCCCGTCGGAGCAGAGGAAGGCGATCGCCTCGGCGACGTGCTCGGCGGGCGTGAAGGAGGAGAAGTCGCCCCGCGGGCTCTCCTCGCGCATGCGCGCGGTGAGGATCGCGTCGACGACGACGATGTTTGCGGTGGCGGGGGACCCGGCGAAGCCGTCGGCGAGGGCGAGCGTCCAGGCCTCCGCGGCCGCCTTGGCGGCGGCGTAGGCGGCGTTCGAGTTCGACGGCGCCTGCGCCTGCTTGGCGGAGACGAGGACGAAGCGACCCTGCGGCGAGGCGAGCAGCGGGTCGTGGAAGGCGCGGGTCGTGTGCTGGACGGTGCGGATCAAGAGCTCGTGCAGCAGCTCCCAGTCGGCCGGCGGCGCCTCGTGCAGCGGCTGCCCGCCGCGCCAGCCGCCGACCAGGTGCAGCAGGCCGTCGACCCGGCCGAAGCGCTCCAGCAGGGCCGCGCACCAGTCCCGCGCCGCCCGCTCCTCGAGCAGGTCGACAGCCCGGCCGTCCCAGCGCCCGGCCGGCAACCCGAGCCCCTCCGCCAGCTCGTCGAGCCGCCCCTGGTCGCGATCGGTCCCGGCGACGATCGCCCCGGCGCCGGCCAACCGCTCCGCCACCACGGGCCCCAGCCCACCGCCGACCCCGGCGATCGCATAGACCCGGCCGTCGAGGCTAGGAGCCATATGGGGGAGACAGGATTCGAACCTGTGTAGGCATAGCCAACTGGTTTACAGCCAGTCCCCTTTAACCACTCGGGCACTCCCCCAGGAGGGCGATCGAGTTTACCGGCAGCTCACGTCTCGACGCCGAGGCGAGCGGCCATCCGCTCGTTGAAGGCTTTGAGGGCCGACATCGGGCGCATGAAGACGGTCAGCTCGGCGACCAGGCCGTCGGCGTCGAGCTCGAGGAAGTCGATGCCCTCCAGCTCGCGGTCGCCGACGCGGGCCTTGAAGCGCAGGGCGACGGTGGCCCCCTCGGCGAGCTCGTCGGTGTAGCGAAAGTCCTCCAGCGTGGCGGCGACGTGGGTGAGCACGCCGAGCACGATCTCGCGACCCTCGAAGCCGCGGAAGAGGATCGGGCTGTGCAGGACGACGTCCTCGCGCAGCGTGGCGGACATCGCCTCCAGGTCCTTGTTCTCGGCGGCGACGCGGAAGGGGTGCGGCGCGGCCATCAGCGCGGCTCCAGCACGAACAGGGCGATGTCGCGGTCCGTCCGCGCCTCGTATTCGTCGAAGCCCGAGTACTGCTCGTTGTGGCGGCGCCAGAGGTCGGCGCGCTCCCCGCCCTCGGCGACGCGGGCCCGCACCGGCACGCGCCTCCGCCCCACCTCGACCTCCGCCTCCGGGGTCGCCTTCAGGTTGAGCGACCAGGCCGGCGTACGGCTGTGTCCGGCGTTGGAGCCGATCACCACGTAGCTGTCGCCGTCGGCGAGGTAGACCACCGGCGCCGTCCGTTGCCTGCCCGATTTGCGCCCGGTGGTCGTCAGCAACAGCACCGGCGCCCTGTTGACCTTTCCGAAGAGGCGCCCGCCGGAGAGTCGGTAGAGCGGCACGTTCAACTTCCCGGTCCAACGCAGTCCGGTCGCGCCCATCGTCTGCGACATGCGCGAGTAGAGCCTGTCGCCCGAGGGCATCGTCAACCCGCCTCGCGGAGCATCTGCGCCTCCGGCAGGTGCTGCAGTTTTTTCAGCGTGTTGTTCTCTATCTGGCGGATCCGCTCGCGGGTGACGCCGAAGGTGTTGCCGACCTCCTCCAGCGTCAGCGGCTCCATGCCGGTGAGCCCGTAGCGCAGCTCGATCACCTGCCGCTCGCGATCGGGCAGCGACTCGAGCGCCCGGCGCACGCCTTCCTTCTGCAGGTGTTCGCTCGCCTCTTCGAACGGCTCGGCGACCGTGTCGTCGGCGACGAAGTCGCCGAGCTCGGAATCGTCCTCGTCGCCCACCGGTTTCTCCAGCGAGATCGGCAGCTGGGCGACGCGCAGCATCTCGCGCACTTCGCCGAGCGGCCAGCGCAACTCCTCGGCGATCTCCGCCGGCTCCGGCTCGCGGCCGAATTTCTGCACCAGCTGGCGCTCGACGTGCGCGACGCGGTTGAGCTTCTCGACCATGTGCACGGGGATGCGGATCGTCCGCGCCTTGTCGGCGATCGCCCGCGTCACCGCCTGGCGGATCCACCAGGTCGCGTAGGTGGAGAACTTGTAGCCGCGCCGGTAGTCGAACTTCTCGACCGCCCGGATCAGCCCCAGCGAGCCCTCCTGAATCAGGTCGAGGAAGCTCAATCCGCGCCCCAGGTAGCCTTTCGCGATCGAGACGACGAGGCGCAGGTTGGCCTCGACCATCTGCCGCTTGGCGATCATGTCGCCGCGCTCGATCCGCTTCGCCAGCTCGACCTCCTGGGCGGCGGTCAGCAGGTCGACCTGCCCGATCGAGCGCAGGTAGAGGCGCAGCGAGTCGAGGCTCGGTTCGATCGTCAGGTCGAGCTCGGGCTTGCGCGCCGCGCCGGCCCCGTTGGCCGCCTCCGCGCGCTGCTCCTTGTAAGCGCTGACGCCGTCCTCGGAGATCACTTCGACCCCGTTCTCGACCAGGTGCGCGTGCAGGCCGGCGACCTGCTCCTTGGTCACCTCGACCTCCTCCAGTGTCGCGGCGATCTGCTCGAAGGTCAGGTAGCCGCGCTCGCGGCCGAGCGCGACCAGCGCCTGGAGCTCCTGCGGCCCCGCCGGCTGCTCGTCCGAATCCTGATTCAGCCCCTCCGGGACCGTCTCCAACGGCTCGATGTCACTGCCTCCGCTGCAACCCTGTTTCCCTCCCGGGAGCCGGCCCCAACGCTCCGGCCCGGCGAAGTATAGGACCCGGATCGCCTAGGCTTCTCCCTGGCCATGGCAACGCGCTCCACCGCCCCGCTCCCAGGCGCCGCGCCCGACGTGCAGTCGGGGACGCCGGCGACCCGGGTCAGCCTCTCGCGGGTCGGCGTGACCGGCGTCGAGAAGGTGATCCGCGTGCGGGCGGACGGCGAAGAGAACCTCTACAGCGCCGACTTCGAGTGCTTCGTCGACCTCAACCCGCGCCAGGCCGGCGTCCACATGTCGCGCTTCGAAGAAGTGGTCGGCGAGGCGATCGACGAGGTCGTGCTCGGCGAGGCCTTCCGCGCCGAGGTGCTCGCCGCCCACATCGCCCAGCGCGTGCGCGAGCGCCAGGACGGCCTGCGGGCCGAGGTCTCGGTCACGGCGCGCTACCCGGAGACGGTCGCGACGCCGGCCAGCGGGCAGCGCACGCAGGAGATCTACACCCTCTTCGGCACCGCGGTCGACTCGCTGCGCGGCACGCGGACGCTGACCGGCGTGCAGGCGCAGGGGATGACCGCCTGCCCCTGCGCGCAGGAGATGGTCGGCGGGCTGGCCCGCGAACGACTGGCCGAGCGCGGCTTCGACGCCGAGCAGATCGAGGCGGCGCTCGGGGCGGTGCCGGTCGCGACGCACAACCAGCGCGGTATCGGCACCCTGCACATCGGCTGCCCCGAGGGCGGCCCGGCCTGGATCGACGCGCCGCAGATGGCGCAGATCGTCGAGCAGTCGATGAGCTCGGAGATCTACGAGCTGATGAAGCGGCCCGACGAGCTCGCCGTGGTCGCCAAGGCCCACGCCCAGCCGCGCTTCGTCGAGGACTGCGTGCGGGAGATGGTGCGCCGCGTCGCCGCCGACTACCCCGACCTGCCCGGCGACGCCTTCGTCATGGCCCGCCAGGAGAACCTGGAGACGATCCACCGCCACAACGTCGTCGCGGAGCGCTACGGCAAGCTCGACGACCTGCGCGCCGAGCTGCGCAGCGGCGAGCACGAGCGGCGCCATACGACGATGCGCGAGTGGCTGGAGGCGCCGGCAGCCTGACCGCCGACGGGCCTAATACCGGGCTCCGGCTTCGCTTTTCGGCCGGTCGCCGGTCTTGTGGGCCCGCGCCTCGCGCTCCTCTTCCAGGCGCTTGCGCAGGCCGAGGAAGTAGTCGGCGCCGCTGATCACGGTCGCGGCGACCGCCAGGTAGACGAGCACGTCGACCCAGACCGGCGCCGGGTCGACGGCGATCAGCGCGATCACGGCGGCGATCTGCAGCACCGTCTTCACCTTGCCCATCCAGCTCGCGGCGATCACCACGCCGCGCTCGGCGGCGATCGCGCGCAGGCCGGTGACGGCGATCTCGCGGGCGATGATCACCATCGCCACCCAGGCCTGCAGGCGGTCGAGAGAGACCAGAGAGACCAGCGCCGCGGTGATCAGCAGCTTGTCGGCGAGCGGGTCCATCAGCTTGCCGAAGGTGGTGATCGCGTCGCGCGAGCGGGCGAAGTAGCCGTCGAGGCCGTCGGTCGCCGCCGCGAGGGCGAAGACGGCGGCGGCGAGCGCGTCCCCGTTCGGCGTCTCCCCCAGCAGCGCCACGACCACCACCGGCACCGCGAGGATCCGCAGCAGGGTCAGCGTGTTGGCGAGGTTAAGCGGGAACATCGGACTCCGCCTCGTCGCGCGCGGCGAAATACGCCTCGCCCTCGATGCTGATGTGAGGAATCATCCGGCCGAGCCGGCGTGGTATCCACCAGGCGCGGCGGCCGAGAAGCACCATCACCGCGGGCACCAGCAGGCAGCGCACCAGGGTCGAGTCGATCGCGATCGCGACCGCCAGCCCGACGCCGAACTCCTTCACGACCGGGTCGCCGTTGAGCACGAAGCTGCTGAAGACGCAGACCATGATCGCCGCGGCGGCGGTGATCACGCGGCCCGTGTTGGCGAGCCCTTCGACGACCGCTCGCCGCTCGTCGCCGCTCTCCTCGAAGTGCTCGTGCATCTGCGTCAGCAGAAACACCTCGTAGTCCATCGAGAGGCCGAAGAGGATCGCGAACATCAGCAGCGGCACGAAGCTGACGATCGGGATCGGTTCGTCGAGGCCGATCAGCGAGGCGCCCCAGCCGAGCTGGAAGACCGCGGTGACGACGCCGTACGCCGCGGCGACCGAAAGCAGGTTCATCAACGCCGCCTTGACCGGCACGAGCAGCGAGCGGAAGGCGAGCAGGAGGACGACGAAGCTGAGCGCGACGACGATCGCGATCATCAGCGGCAGCTTGTCGCCGATCTGCGTCGCCAGGTCGATGTAGCCGGCGGTCTGGCCGCCGACGTAGGCGGCCCCGGCGACCCCGGACATCGCCCCGGGGATGACGGTGTCGCGCAGGTCTTCGACCAGGCCGATGGTCGAGTTGTCCCAGGGCGCCGACTTCGAGATGACCGTGAAGACGGCGACGGTGCCGCTCTTGTCGAGGGTTGGGGGGCCGACCTGGGCCACGTCGCCGGCGCCGCCGATCGCCTTCCGCAGGCCCGGCAGCGCCGCCTGCGCGTCCTGCGGGCTGTCGAATTCGGAGGCGATCAGCAGCGGACCGATCAGGCCCGGGCCGAAGCCTTCGGCGAGCGCGTCGTAGTTCTGCCGCGACGTCGTGTCCTTCGGCAGCGCGCCGATGTCGTTCTGCCCCAGTTCGAGCTGGGTCACCGGCAGGGCGAGGACGAGCAGCACGGCCAGCGCGGCGAGCGCCGAGCGCCAGGGACGTCGCGACACGCCCTGCGCCCAGCGCCGCCAGCCGTGCGGCTTCCTGTCGTCGGGGTGGGTCTTGCCGAGCCGCACGCGCCAGGAGTCGATCCGCGGACCCAGCGCCCCGAGCATCGCCGGCAGCAGCGTCGTCGCCGCGCAGACCGCGACGACGACGGCGATCGCAGCGGTGAAGCCGAGCGTGGCGACGAGCGGGATGCCGGCGAAGGCGAGCGAGCAGAGCGCGATCACCACGGTGAAGCCGGCGAAGACGACGGCGCCGCCGGCGGTCGCGGTTGCGCGGGCAACCGACTCGCGCACCTCCATCCCTTCGCGCAGCTGGAGTTTGTGCCGGGTGACGATGAACAGGGCGTAGTCGATGCCGACGCCGAGCCCGATCATCGTCGCCAGGGTCAGCGAGACGCCCGGGACTTCGACCACGTGCTCGAGCAGCCGGATGATCGAGAGCGAGCAGGCGAGGCCGAGGACGGCCGAGAGGATCGGCATCGCCATCGCGGTCGCCGTGCCGAAGGCGAAGAGCAGGATCACGATCGCCGCCGCGATCCCGATCGCCTCGCTCTGCTCGGTCGCCGGTTTGGAGAGCGCCTGACCGACGTAGCCGCCGATCGAGACCTCGAGCGCGGCGGCTTCGGCCGGCTTGCCGGCGTCGAGGATCTGCTGTGCCTTGCTCTCGGTCAGGTCGCCGGGGCTGATCCCGAGCACCACCGGCGTATAGGCGATCGTCCCGCCGGCGCTGAGCAGGCCCTTCGCCTGGGGGGCCAGCGGGTCGACGGCGGAGTTGACGCCGCCGATCGCTTCCAGCCGCTTGGTCGTTTCGGCGATCGCGGTGCTGTACCTGGGCTGGCTGAGCTTGCCGCTCGGAGCCTCGAACGCCATCGGGTTGGAGCCGTAGGCCTGTTCGGGAAGGTTCTCTTCCAGCAGTTCGGTCGCCCTGGTCGAGCCGGTGCCGGGAAGGGTCAGGTTTTCGCTCGTCTGGCTGCCGGCGGCGGAGCTGAAGGCGACGAGGGCGACGATCGCCGCCAGCCAGACGGCGATCACCGGCCGGTGATGCCGCGAGCAGAAGCGCCCGATCGCGTAGAGGGGCCCGGTCACGTTGGGATCATCCCCCAACGGACCGCGGCGCGCCGTCAGCGCGGCGTGCGCGACCCGGAGCCCACGGAGCGGTCAGCCCCTGAGCCCGGGTCGCGCGCCGGCGGGCGCCCCGGATGGAGCTACTTCCTTTTGGCCCTGCCTTTGGCTTTGCCTTTGGCTTTTTTGCCCGAGGCTTTGGCTTTGCGCTTCGGCGCTTTCTTCGCGGCCTTCTCCGGCACCTCGTAGCCGAGCATCGCGACGGACATGTTGATGCCGTCCTCGCCCGATTTCGCCAGCCGTTTCACGGCGGCGGTCTGAGCTTTGAGCACCTGCTTCAGGGCCGCGTCGAGGATGCCGTTGATCTCCGTCCAGCCCTGCTCGTCGACCACCATCGGGGTCCAGCTCATGTGCCGGTCCTCGCGCTCGTCGAACTTTTCCTCCTCGAGCGAGGAGACCACGTCGTCGAGCACCATCTGGAACAGGTCGGCGCTCATCGCCTCGCGCGCCGATTTGGGCAACTCGTGCCAGTCGCGATCGGTCAGGTAGGCGCGCGAGGTCGCACGGTAGTAGTGCTCGACGGCGCCGCGGCGCGGCTCGGTTTTGACCAGGCGGATGACTTCGTAGTCCTTGAGGACTTTGACGTGGTAGCTGACCTGGCTGAGCCCTTCGCCGAGCTCCTTCGCCAGTTCGTTCGGGCTGGCCATCCGTTCGTTGAGGATTGCCAGGATCTCGGCGCGCAGTTCGTGGGCCAGCGATTTGACCAGCGCCTGGTTCACACCCCGTTTGCTGCCGGTCCTCTTGCCTTTCCTACCGCGTTTTGACGTTTTGTTCTTTGCAGCCAAAGCGACTCCTCCGATCGTTGTTCGGTGAATTAACCATTCCATCCTATTGACCACAAAGGCGGATTTCCAGCCCAACCTCAGACTATTTGCTTCCTGTGGGGAAAATAGTGAAACTTTCTCCACCAATCTCCCGGTCGGCGGCGGGCGCTCACGGAGCGCGGGGAGACAGAGGACAAAGGGTTGCGGAGGGGGTGAGTTGGATGAAGATCGCCGCTTCGGAGGCAGTCGTGCCGATGGTCTCGGTTCACAAGGTCGGCTGAGCGCTCAGGCAGAGCACCCAGCTTCCGGGGCCCCGCCACTGCGTCAGCCGCGGTGGGGCCCCGCATGATTCAGTTCCGTCCCGATGGCCTCCGACGAACAGCGGCCCGCCGGCGGGGACTCGCTTCGCCGGCTCGAAGCCGAAGTCCACGCCTGCCGCCGCTGCCCGCGCCTGGTCGAGTGGCGGCAGGCGAGCGCGGCGGAGCCGCCGCGCCGCTTCCGCGGCCAGGCGTACTGGGCGCGGCCGGTCGCGGGCTTCGGCGACCCAGCCGCGCGGCTCGCGATCGTCGGCCTGGCGCCGGCGGCGCACGGGGCCAACCGCACCGGTCGCATGTTCACCGGCGACCGCTCCGGCGACTGGCTCTACGCGGCGCTGCACCGCGCCGGCTACGCGAACCGCCCCGGCGCGACAGGACGCGGCGACGGCCTGCGCCTGCGCGGCGCCTACGTCACCGCCGTCGTCCGCTGCGCCCCGCCGGCCAACCGCCCGGCCCCGGCCGAGCGCGACAGCTGCCTGCCGTACCTGGAGCGCGAGCTCACGCTGCTCGATCGCTGCCAGACGATCGTCGCGCTCGGCTCCTTCGCCTGGGACGGCGCGCTGCGGGCGCTGCGGGCGCTCGGCGAGGCGGCGCCGCGGCCCAAGCCGCGCTTCGGCCATGGCGCCGAGGCCGCGGTCGGCGAGTGGCGGCTGCTCGGCTGCTACCACCCGAGCCAGCAGAACACCTTCACCGGCCGCCTCACCGAGCCGATGCTCGACCAGGTCCTGGCCCGCGCGCGCGAGCTGAGCGAGCGCAGCTAGAGCTCCTCGGTCCCCCCGGCCTGGCGCCGGGCGACGCTCGCCGCGGTCTCGAAGGCGGCGATCACGACCTCAACCGGGATCGGCTCCTCGCCCGACTCCGCGCAGCGCACGGCGGAGCGCTTCTGGATCCGCTTCAGCCGCTCGAGGGTCTCGCGCATCAGCCGCGCCGCTTCGCCCCAGCCGCGCTCGTCGAGCCGCAGCCAGGTGCGGCTCAGATGCCTATTGCGCGCGTCGAACACGCCTGCCCTGAGCGCCTCGGTCAGCGACCCGGCTATGCGGCCGAGGAGATCGCCGCTGAAGCTGGCGCGGATCCCCTTCGGGATCCGCATCCACTCCTCGTCGTCGAAATCGAGCCCGGGGACGATCGGCTCGTAGAAGTGCTCGTCGAAGGCACGGCGCCGCTCGGTGCGCACGAGCCTGATCAGGTTCTTCCCGAGCAGCTCCTGGAAGTGATAGCTGACGTCGGAGGATTCGAGCCCGAGTTCGTTGGCGATTTCGGTGGGGCTGACGAGGCCGCGTTCGAACAGCGTCACCCAGATGTGCCCGCGCAGCGGGTGGGTGAAGACTTTCGCCAGCGCCGGGTCGATTACCTGCTTCAGCTTCTTCCCGTCCAGCTTCCCCATACCGCCTCCGTTTCGTCGCTGTGGCTTCGCCGGCTGCGCACCAGGCTAGTACCGGTACCGGACCCCATTGGGCGATGACGGCCGCCACCGCTGAAACGCATCAAAGCAATCGCCCGGTCGGATCCGGCGACCCCGATGGAAGGATGCGATGAAGAGACCGAGGATCAAGCGCACCACGGAGCAGATCGAAGCGCCGAACGGCGACCTGTACCTGATGCGTCCGAGCGCCGGCACCGACGTGCAGGTCGAGAACCCCGACCGGGCGGGCCGCGACCTGCTCGCCGCGCTCGACGGCAGCCGCGACCGGGAGGCGCTGGTGGAGAGCTTCGGCGCCGAAGCGGTCGACGACCTGCTGGCCCAGCTGGAGGAGCTTGGCCTAGTCGAGGACGCGGCAGACGACGACCTGATCCCGGCCGCGGCGATCGAGCGCTTCGACCGCCAGATCCGCTACTTCGCCGACGTCACCACGGGACCGCCGCCCTCGCAGTGCCAGGCGCGCCTGGAAGGCGCCCGGCTCGTCGTGCTCGGCGTCGGCGGGCTCGGCGGCTGGTCGGCGCTCTCGCTCGCCTGCTGCGGGGTCGGCGAGATGCTGCTGGTCGACGGCGACCGGGTCGAGGAGAGCAACCTCAACCGCCAGGTCCTCTACAGCGAGGCCGACATCGGCCGGCCGAAGGTCGAGGCGGCCGCGGAGCGGCTCGGCGGGTTCAACTCGCGCATGCGGCTGGAGACCGTGCCGGAGAGGGTCGACGGCGAAGCGGCGATCGCCTCGCTGATCGAGGGCTGCGACCTGGTGATCGACGCGGCCGACTGGCCCGCGCACGAAATCGAGCAGTGGTGCAACGGCGCCTGCTTCGCCGCCGAGGTCCCCTACATCACGATGAGCCACTTCCCGCCGATCGCGCGGGTCGGGCCGCTGTACGTGCCGGGCGTGACCGGCTGCTTCGCCTGCCAGATCGCGGCCTACCGGCGCAGCTATCCGATGTTCGACGTCGCGGTCGAGCAGCGGCGAGCCAAACCCTCGCCGGCGGCGACCCTGGGACCGGCCTGCGGGCTGATCGGCGGCCAGGTCGGGCTCGACGTGATGCACCACCTGACCGGCCTCGCCGAGCCCTCGACCCAGGGCGTCGGCCACATCTACGACCTGCGCACGATGGAGGTCGAACGCGAGCCCGTCGTGCCGGAGCCCGACTGCCCCGTCTGCGGCCACCTGCCGACGGCGACCCCGCGCGGCGAGGGCGAGACGAAGGCGGGGCGCAAGTAACGCCGCCGGCCCCTCCCCCGGCGCCGTAGAGGTTTTCGCCGCCACGCGGAACAAACCTCTACGGCGCCGGTAGATTGGGGGCATGTTCCGTCTCACGCGGCTGCTCCTCCTCACGGTGCTCTGCGCGGCCGCGATCGGCGGCTGCGGCTCCTCCGGCGGCGACTCGGGCGAAGCGGGCGGCGGCGAACCGACGGCGCGGGCGACGACCCCGGAGGCGCCGCCGGGCGCCTCGGCGCGGGCCTGCGACGGCGCCGCCGCGGGCGTCGAGCAGGTGCGGGTGACCGGCGTCGGCTGCGACGCCGGCCGCGGCGTCGTCGCCGCCTGGGCGGCTGCCGGAGCATGCTCGAGCCCACCGGGCGAGTCGCGCTACTCCTGCTCGGTCGGCGGGTACCGGTGCCTCGGCGCGGCGACCGCGCGGGGCATCGCGGTCAGCTGCTCCCGGCCCGGCAGCTCGGTCTCCTTCCTCGCCGGACGCGGCTAGCCAGGGCCCCGGGGGGAGCGCCTCAGCCGGTGTACGGATGCGTGGGGGTGACGCCGTTCGGGGCGAGCAGGTCGAAGCCGTCGGGAGTGTTGAGGTAGTCGTGGGCGCGGCCGGGTTCGTCGGTGTGGCCGTACTGCCAGACGACCCTGCGCGTCTTCGGGTCGATGATCGCCAGCCGGTGGCGGTAATCGTCGTTGACGGCGATCAGGCCACCGGGCAGGCGCTCGGCGAGACTCGGGTGGTCGAGCATCCCGGGGCCGGATGAGGGGTGGTACGACCAGAGGATCTTGCCGGCACGGTTGAATTTGTAGATCCCGCCGGGCGCCGTGTAGTCGGCGACGAGGTAGCGGTCGGGGCCGAGCTGCTGCGGATCCGACGGGTATTCGATCGGCAGCTGCACGCTCCAGACGAGCTTGCCCGTGCGGGTGATCTCGTCGATGTAGGAGCCGTTGACCTCGGAGACGAGCAGGTTGCCGTCGCGCAGCGGCGTGTCGCCGTTGGGCGAACCGAGCAGGCTGGGCGGTTCGTGGGCGCAGGCGCTCGGACTGCCGAATTCGTGCAGCACCTTCTTCGCGTGGGAGATGACGAGGACGCGACAGTTCTGCGCGTCGGCGACCGAGATCGTCCCGTCCTTCCACAGGTAGGCGTCGTCGGGCTCGTGCAGATAGCCGGGTTCGGACCCTGCGACGCCCGGATGCCCGTATGACCAGAGCACCTTGCCGGACGGGTAGGCGAGGCGGACGATGCGCTCGTTCTGCTCCTCGTTGGCGACGATCTGAGTGCCGTTATGGGTGAAGAAGGCGTCGTCGGGGAAGTAGAAGCCCTGCGGCGGCCCCGGATGCGCGCGGGACGGGTAACGCCAGAGGACCTTCTTCCGCGCATCGACGACGAGCAGCCGGTCGTTGCCGCGATCGGCGATCATCAGCCTGCCGCGGAAGGGTGGCGGCGGGCTCCCGTGGGACGCGGCGCTCGCGGTCCTTCCGCCGGCCGCCGCGGTGGCCGGCCTCTCGCGCCGCAGCTCGATCCGCACGACGCTGTCCAGGGATTCGCCGCTGGCGCCCCTGCCGCCGATCAGATAGCCACTCGAGCCGACGACGGCCGCGGCGCCGCCGGCGACCGCGAGCGGCAGCCGCCCCGCGGCGCTCACCCTTCCGGAGCGGGGGTCGAAGCGCCAGATGCGGTCGCTCGGCGTCCCGCCGGCTTCGCCGCCGAGCACGTAGGCGCGCCCGCCGAGGGCGATCGCGCTCGCGTGCGAGAGCGCCCGCGGCAGGTGACCGACCACGCGCGCCGTCCCGGTGCCGGTGTCGACGACGCGGATCGCGTCGCTCGCTTCGCCGTTCGCGAGCTCGCCGCCGAAGGCGTAGATCCTGCCGCCGAGGGCCGCCACGGCCAGGTAGCGCGCCGGCTGCGGCAGCTTCGCGACCGCTTCGAAGCCACTGCCGTCGCTCGTCGCCAGCACCGAGGCGAGCGGCGCCCTGCCGTCGTAGCCGCCGAGCACGTAGGCCCGGCCGCCGAGCGTCACCGCGCTGAGGTCGGAGCGGACGGTCGGCAGGCGGCCGGCCGCCTCGGCGGTCGCGTTCGCGGCCACCGTCCCGTCGCTCAGCGGCAGAGCCTGCACCTCGTCGCCGCTCGCTTCGGCCCCCCCGCCGAAGATCAGCAGACGTTTGCCGAGCACCGCCGCGGCGGCGTCGTGCAGCGGGCCGCTCAGCGATCCGGCTTCGCTCAGCCTGCCGCTGGCCGGATCGAGCCGGAACACGCCACCGACCGAGCTTTCGCCCGAATCCAGGCCGCCGGCGATCAGCGCCCCGCCGCTCAGGCCGACAACCGACTCGGCGGAGACCGGCGCCGGCAGCCGGTAGGGGGCGAGCGCCGCCACCAGCTTCACCCGCGCCGTCGCGGAGGTCGGATCGCCCGAGCCGCCGGTCCGGTGCGAGCCGGAGCGCGCGAGCGCGACTACCGCCGCGAGCAGAACCGCGACGACCGCCAGCGCCGCCGCCAGCCGCAACCGGCTCCGCCGCCCCGCCCGCCGCCCGCTGCTCCCGGCCCGCCGGGCTCGCCGCTCGTTCACGCCGGAAGCATCCGGAGGAGCCGTAAAGCCACCCTAAGCGAGGCTTGAGAGCGCTCTAACGAAGACGCCGTCACCCACCCCGAAGCAGCGGAAATGGCCCCGACGCATTCGACTATAATTGGCACTGAGGTGGCCCCGAATCCGCTTCAGAAGGTCGATCGCGGGGGTCGCGCCGGCGTAGCTCAGTTGGTAGAGCACTTCATTCGTAATGAAGGGGTCCCCGGTTCAAGTCCGGGCGTCGGCTCTGGTACGTCCCGATCAGCTACGCGCTCGTGTCGGGCAGCTCACCATGAGCCGCCTCGAGATCTGCCAGGTCGACGAGGTCGCGTTCACGGCCCGCCGATCGCTTGAGCTTCACCAAGTCGGGGAGGGAGCAGATCAGCGCCTCGACACCATCCACGCGACGGGTGTCTGCCCGAGCCCGGAGATCCGCAAAGCTCACCCCGGCTGATTTCTCAGAAAGCAGATCAAGATCCCCGTGCTCGGTCGCGAGATGGATCGTCCGATCCCCAGCGATGCCGTCGTCGGGAACGGCCGAGCCATCTGGACGAGTCGCACCCCATTGCTCGATCAGCGTGCGAATGCGCTCGACGTTGTCCTGCTCTGGGTCGAAGACGGCATCGACATCTCGCGTGGCCCGAACAACTCCGTGACGAATCAGTGCGATGCCCCCGATCAGCACATAACGGACGCCGACGCCGTTGAGGTCTTCAAGGATTTGACCGAATCCGGTCACCGACCAGATGAGGCAAGTTCAGCCGCCTGCACGCTCAGAGCGACCCCCTCCGCAAGCAGCTCGTCGGGATTGCGGGCGGCGTCCTTGATGAGCCGATAGCGACGCCATTCCTCGCCCGCCAACCTATCGTCCCCCTGGGCCTCGGCAGCCCTAGCCCGGGCACTAGCCTCCCCCAAACGATCTGTCTCGCGTGCATCCGGCATTCCTGCCCAGGATAACCGGGCCGCCAGGAGCGACGGCGCCCGTGTCCCGAAGCGTGCCCCCAACTCGGCAATTCTCTATCCGTCCAGATAGAACCAACTGGACGGAATCGAACTCGACCGAACGGGACCGCCCTCAAATATCGCGTTCGTAATGAAGGGGTCCCCGGTTCAAGTCCGGGCGTCGGCTCTGGTCTGTCTGGGGCCTGAAAGGAAAACCCGGCCCACGAGGGGCCGGGTGGTCTAGACCCAAATCGCTGAGGTCCGTCGAAGCGGGCCTCGCACCCAGCCGCCGAAGCGACTGGGGGGACTTCCGAAGAGTAGCGGATCTACGCAGACGAAGAGATGCGAGACTCAATCCAGCGTGCAACCTCAGCGGGCGTGTAGTAGACCAAGTTCCCTCCTTCGGCCGGATCTACTTGGCCAGCCGCCGCAGCGTCTCTGCGTGCTTCTTCATCGCCGCACGAAGACCGCGACGCTGCTCCTCGGGCGTACCAGGCAGCCCTGACTTCAACTCGGGCTTGGCAGTCGAGCTGAGTTTCGGAGCAGATGCAGCGTGAGGCTTCACAAACCCATTATGACAGCAACGAACCGTATCCCGAAATGTGTCCCCGACCCGGCAATTCTGGACTCGACCAGATCGAGCCACCTGGACGGAATCGAACTCAATCGAACGAGATCGAGCCCAAATATCGCGTTCGTAATGAAATTCAGGACGCGGTCGATTCGGCTTCGCGAGCCAGCTCGTAGGCCAAACCCCAGGGCACGCCTTCCCATATCTGCTTCCGCGGCCCTAGTTGAGCGGGGTGCCGGCGAGGCTGGCCACCTTCCAGTCGCCGCCTTCGTCGGCCATCGGCATCGCGAGGATCGTGCCTTCGGCGCCTCTGTAGATGACGAAGGAGCGGTCGCCTTCGACCCGCAGCGAGCCCACGTCGGCCTTCGCGGCTTCCTGTTTCATCGCCGACCTGGCCGCCGGGTTGGTGAGCGTTTCGAGGATCCCGGCGCAGCTCGCGTCCTTCAGCTGTTTGGCCTGGGAGGCGAGTTTTTCGAACGATTCGACGACCGACTTCGACATGTAGTCGCAGGCGGCCGCCCAGTTGCCCTCGGCCCGGGCGTCGAGGAAGTTGTGCAGGGCGGCCGCGGCGGCTTCGAGTTCTCCCCTGCCCGCCTCCTCGCCGAATTCCTGCACGCTGTTGTCGCCGCCCTTCTGGATGTACTGCTTCGAGCCCCCGCCGGAGTCGCTGTGCTGCTTGGGCGTGAACTTCGCCGCTTCCCCCGTGCGCGACGGAGAGCCCTGCGATCCGCCTTCCCCGCCTTCTTCCTCCTTGGCTCCGCCCTGCTTGGAGCCGGAGCCGCCCGCGGCCTTCGCCCCATCCGCTTCGGCGGAGCCGGAGCCCGAGCTGTCGCCGCTTCCGCCCCCGCAGGCGGCGAGGCCGAAGGCGAGCAGGAGGACGGCCAGCGCCCCCGCCAGGGTCTTCGAGAGTCTCCTCACGGACCGCAGTCTAGAGAAGCTCCCCCACGCGTCCCGCGCGGAAAAATGTGCCACGCGCCGGATCGGAGGCTAGGATCGGTATCGATGGCAGAGGGGATCTCGATCGTCCTGGCCGACGACCATACGGTCGTGCGGCGGGCCCTGCGGGTCCTGCTCGAGGAGGAGGACGGTTTCGAGGTGGTCGCCGAGGCGGAGGACGCCGACGGCGCGATCCGCTACGTCCGCGGCCACAAGCCCGACGTGCTGATCCTCGACCTCAACATGCCCGGCAGGCCCAGCCTGGAGGCGATCCCCGACATGCGCGAGGCCTCGCCGGAGACCAGGATCGTGGTGCTGACGATGCAGAAGGAGCCGGCCTTCGCGCGGCAGGCGCTGCAGCTCGGCGTGCTCGGCTACGTGCTCAAGGAGGCTGCCGACGACGAGCTCGTGCAGGCCGTGCGTCGCGCCGCCGCCGGCGAGACCTACCTGCAGCCGGCTCTCGGCGCCAAGCTCGCCTCCGAACCGGAGTCGACGACGAGCGACCTGAGCGAGCGCGAGACCGACGTGCTGCGGCTGATCGCGCTCGGCCACACCAACGCCGAGATAGCCGAAAAGCTCTACATCAGCGTGCGCACGGTCGAGACCCACCGCGCCCACATCCAGCAGAAGCTCGGCGTCTCCAGCCGCGCCGAGCTAGTCCAGTGCGCGCTTTCCCGCGGCCTCGTCGAGACCTGAGCCGGCCGCCCGCGTCAGCGGAACCGAGGCGAGGATCCGCGTCCCCGCCCCCTCCCGCGATTCGATCTGCAGCTCGCCCCCGGCAAGCTCGATCCGCTCGCGCATCCCGGCGAGGCCGAAGCCGCCGGTGCCGGCGGTGGGGTCGAAGCCCTCGCCGTTGTCAGAGACGAGCACGGCGAGGCGGTCGACGGCGCCGCGGACCTGCAGCTCCGCCCGGCTGGCCTCGGCGTGCTTGACGACGTTGTTGAGCGCCTCCTGCACAAGTCGGTAGACGACCGTCTCGAGCTCGGAGTCGAGCCGGGCCGCGTCGAGGTCGAGGTCGACCTCCAGCTCGATCTCGGCGCCGTGCTCGACCCGCCCCGCCAGGTCTTCAAGCGCCGCGACCAGGCCGAGCTGATCGAGCGTCGCGGGGCGCAGCTCGCTGATCAGCGCCCGCAGCTCTTCGATGTCGCGGCCGATGTCGCCGATCGCCTCTTCGACCGCATTGGTCAGCCGCGCCACGTCGCCGCTCTTCAGCGCCGAGGAGAGGGCGACCCGGCGCGAGCCGAGTCCCTGCAGGATCGAGTCGTGCAGCTCGCGCGCCCAGTGCGCCCGCTCGCGCTCGGTCGCCTGAAGTCGCTGGCGCAGCTGCTCCTCGGTGACCGACTGCGCCGTCGCCACGGCGGTCGCGGCGCTCGCCGCCGCGGAGTTCAGCAGCCGCTCGTCTTCGGGATAGAAGTCGGGGCCTTCCTCGAGCCGGTCGACGGCGACGATCGCGCCGAGCGCCCGGCCGCGAAAGTCGAGCCGCGCGTACAGCGCGGCGCGTGCCTCGACGCCGACCGTCCGCACGGCGGCGAGCGCCGCGTCGGCGTCCTCGCCGTGCACGGTCACGTAGCGCCCGACGGGGGCCGATCCGCACTCGCCCGCCGCGGCGACCACCTCGTGGCGGGCCCCGTCGTCCAGCAGGACGAGCAGCGAGCTGGCCCCGACCAGCGCCCGCACCCGCTTGGCGATCGTCTCCAGGACGCGCGCCCGGTCGGTCTCGCCGCCCACCGCGCGGGCGATCTCGGTGGTCGCCTCGAGCCCGTGCACGGCCCGCTCCAGGGTTCCGCGTTCCTCCTCGGACTGACCGTAGAGCCGCACGTTGAAGATCGTCACCGCGGCCCATTCGGCGAGGATCGTCGCCGCCTCTTCGTCGGCCTCGTCGAAGTCGCCGCCCTGCTTCTCGGTCAGGTAGAGGTTGCCGTAGGCCTGACCGCGGACGACGATCGGCACGCCGAGGAAGCTGTGCATCGGCGGATGGCCGGGCGGGAAGCCGAAGGAGCGCGGGTGCTCGCCGACCTCGCGCAGACGCAGCGGCGCCGGGTTGCGGATCAGCTCGCCGAGCACGCCGCGGCCGCGCGGCAGGTCGCCGATCCGCGCCCGCGTCGGCTCGTCGATGCCGACGTAGATGAAGCGTTCGAGCTCGCGCCGGTCTTCGTCGAGGATGCCGAGCGCCGCGTAGCGGGCGCCGGTCAGCTCGCGCGCCACCTCGACGACCTCGCCCAGCACGGCCTCGAGGTCGAGTTGGGCGACCAGTCCCCTGCCGACGTCGATCAGCCGCCGCAGCCGATGCTCATCAAGCACGTCGCGGGCCACGGGTCAAAAGTACCGCAGGACGGAGGCGGGCGGTTTTCGCGGCCGTACAAGCAGCGGCGTGCTCTAACCTGATCGCGATCTCTTCGGCCAGGGGAACAGTCATCGTCGGAATGCTGGCCGCAGCGCTGCTGCTCACCCTCTGCTGCGGCGGCGCGACGCCGCAGGGACGGATCGTCGTGCATGGAGCGGCTTCGGGCTCGACACTGCGGCTGAGCATGAATGGCTCGCACCTCGTGGTGCGCGGGTGGATGAGCCGGTCCCATCCGGGGGGCTGTCGCTTCGCCCGCGGCCGCTCGCTCGCCGTGTGCAGCCTGCGCGACGTCGGCGGCGTCGAACTCGACATGGGTCCGAACAGCGACTCCGTCGAAGTCGAGGACAGGCTGCCGGTGCCGCTGACCGCGCGCCTCGGCGGCGGCTCGGACAAGTTCGTCGGCAACGGCGAGCCCGACACCTGCTATCCGGAAGGCGCGCGCCGCAACCGCTGCGTCGGCGGCCCGGGCAACGACATCTGCATCACCGGGAACCGGAACAGCGACTGCGTCGGGGGGCCGGGCGACGACTACTGCAGGCACGGCGCCGGCAGTGACGGCTGCTGGGGCGGCCCCGGCGACGACATCTGCGTCATGGGTCCGGGCCACGACGGCTGCCACGGCGGACCCGGGCGCGACAGGCTCTACGGCGGCCCGAGCAGCGATCAGCTCTACGGCGGCCCCGGGTACGACTACTGCGACGGCGGCCCCGGGCGCGGAAAGTCCCACGGCTGCGAGGCGGGCCCGGGCCACTGAGCAGGCTCGGCCCGACGAAGGCACGCACACGGTGGACGTTTGCGCCCGGGCGGGGCGGGAACAGCGGACACGTGTCGTCGAACCCGGGGGAGGTCCAGCGCCACCGAGGCGCCAGACTTAGTGAGCAGCCAGATCGGGCCTGAGAACCCGGGTGCTGCCGTCCGCTGAGACTAGGACGACCGATAGACCTTCGTCCGCAGCGCGCTCGATCTCATGGCCCGCGAAGGGCGTATCGGCGTCGATGAACGCCGCGCGTTCGGGATAGGGCGAGCGTCCCTCGATGGCGAGGTCGATTGCTTCGTTCATCACCTTGGCGGCAGGAGAGCGGTCGCTGTCGGTGCTCATTGCCCTTCCCATCCTTCGATCATCTGACGGAATCCACCTTCGATTTCCTCGATTGCGGCGCGCATTCCTTCTCCAGGAGTACCGCTGTGGAAGGGCGTCCCTGCCGCATCCTCTTGTGCGCGTTCCGCCGGGACCTCGGCGCCGATCCCGGCGGGCGTCTCGGTTGCCAATCGGGTGCCAGTCGCGCCCGCTCGCAGCCGGAATCAGCCGGGGACAACCGGTTCGACGGTCGCCCGCCCGACTCGTCGCAAACGGCTCTGCCAAGCCCAATTCGGCTTCACAAAACGGAGGGGGTGGGATTCGAACCCACGAGCGCCTTGCGACGCCAACGGTTTTCGAGACCGCCCCGTTCAACCACTCCGGCACCCCTCCGGGGAACTTCGGTCCGGCGGCGGATTGTACGTAGCGCCGGCCACCGTCGCCGGTGGGCCGCGATGCGTGGCGATGGTCCGCGACGCCCGCCGGCGCAAACGCTCCGTATCCCAGGGCTCAAGGGGTGGCGGGCGGGCGCCGATGCAGGCACGGTGCAGGCCGGCAGACAGACCCGAATCGGCCGATGGTTCGACCGTCATCCCCTGCCCCTGCGGCTGTTCGCGCTCTGCGCGCTCGTCTGGGGCGTCGGCTACCTGGTCTGGCGCTTCGGCTGGAGCGGCGAAGGCGCCAACCCGGTGCTGTTCGCGACGCTGCTCGTCACCGAGGTCTACGGACTCTGGGCTCTGGGGACGCTCGCCTGGTACTCGTGGTCGCGGCCACCCGCGAGGCGGCCGCCGGCGACCCCCGGGCGCGCGGTCGACGTCTACGTCTGCACCTACGACGAGCCGCTCGAGGTGGTGGCGGCGACGCTGGCCGGCTGCCGGGCGCTGAGCTACCCGCACAGGACCTACCTGCTGGACGACGGTCGGCGGCCGGAGATGGAGGAGCTGGCGCGCACCGCCGGTGCCCGCTACCTGACCCGGCCCGACAACTCGCACGCCAAGGCGGGCAACATCAACGCGGCGCTTGGACGCACCGGCGGCGAGCTGGTGCTGATGCTCGACGCCGACCACGTGCCGATGCCCGACGCGCTCGACGCGATGGTGGGCTACTTCGACGACGAGCGCGTCTGCCTTGTGCAGAGCCCGCACGACTTCTTCAACCACGACTCGGTCCAGCACTACGTCGCCGGCCGCCACGAGCAGTCGCTCTTCTACCGCGTCGTCTGTCCCGGCAAGAACCGCCACGGCGCCGCCTACTGGTGCGGCTCGGCGGCGGTGCTGCGGCGCGAGGCGCTGCTCGAGATCGGCGGCGTGGCGACCGAGACGATCGCCGAGGACTTCCACACGACGATCCGCATGCAGCGCAACGGCTGGACTACCCGCTACCACGACGAGGTGCTGATCCAGGGCCTCGCCCCGCACGACCTCGACAGCTACCTGCTGCAGCGCGACCGCTGGGCGCGCGGCAACCTCGCGGTGTTCACGCTGCCGGAGTCCCCCCTGCGGGCACGCGAGCTGCGTCCGCTCCAGCGGCTCTCCTACTTCGCCAGCCTCGCGGCCTACCTGGCGCCGCCGATGCGGCTGCTGCTGCTGGCGACGCTGGGGGCCGTGCTGTGGACGGGGGCCCTGCCGATGAAGGTCAGCGTCCTCGCCCTGGTCGCCCTCTGGCTGCCCGCCGTGAGCCTCAACCTGCTCGCCGGCTCGGCGCTGACCCGCGGCTACATGAGGATCGGCGAGACCGCCCACTACGAGCTGCTGACGATGGAGATCTACACGCGGGCCCTGCGCTGCGCCTTCCGTCCCGGCCGCACGGCCTTCGAGGTGACGCCGAAGCAGGGTGACGGCGGCGGCGGGATCGACGCGGTGCGCAAGCTGCACCTGGTGGTCGTCGCCGCGATCGTGCTCGGCGGCGGGACGATCATGCGCCTGCTCGACCTGGCAGGCGTGGGGCCGCTGCCCGACATGCCGGGGATCGCCGCCTGGCTCGTGCCGCTGCTCGGCCTGATCGAGCTGCGCCGCGTCCTGCGCACCCTCCATGCGGTCGGCCGTCGCCGGCAGCGGCGCCAGATCTACCGCTTCCAGGGCGACGGCGCCGCCCACTGCTTCGCCGCCGGCGGCCACATCGCCGGCCGCCTCGTCGATGCCAGCGCCGCCGGCGTCGGGCTGGCGCTCGACGCCCCGGTGGAGGTCGGCGAGCGCCCCGCGGTCCTGTTGGAGCTTGAAGACGCAAGCGGCGACACGCACGAGATCGCCGCGCAGATCGAAATCCGCACATGCCGCGAGACCGAGGGGCGCTTCCTCGTCGGCGCGACGATCGAGCAGATCGACCCCGCTTCCCGCATGCGCCTGATGGAGTGGTGCTACGTCGTCTGCAGCCACGAGAGCCTGCGCGGCCACCGCCCCGCCGCCCCCGCCCCGGCCAGCGGCGAGGAGATCGTCCTGCCGCTCGACGACAAGTCCACGCAGGTCGCACCCGCGTACTCCCGTTCGTAGGGCAGCAGAGCAAGAGGAAGCGGGGAGTGCCGCGTGCTCTGCACGTAAGCGACCGACGACGCAGCTATGCGCCGCCCTACGGGCGGGAGCGGAGAGGGTGGGATTCGAACCCACGAGGCGGGTTAACCCCGCCCACGCGATTTCCAGTCGCGCTCCTTAAGCCACTCGGACACCTCTCCGGGTTCCGCTACAGCGTATTGGCTCCGCTCGCGCCGGGAGGCGAAGAAGCCGCGCAGCAGCGCGGCGCACTCGTCCTCCAGCACGCCGCCGATCACCTCGGGGCTGTGGTTGAGGGCGGGCTCGCCAAGCACGTCGAGGACGCTGCCGGCGGCGCCGGCCTTGGGGTCGGGGGCGCCGTAGACGACCGTCGGGATGCGGCCGAGGACGATCGCCCCGGCGCACATCGCGCAGGGCTCGAGCGTGACGTAGAGCGCCGTGCCCGGCAGGCGCCAGCCGCCGAGCGCCTCGGCGGCGGCGCGGATCGCGAGGATCTCGGCGTGGGCGGTCGGGTCGCGGCGCAGCTCGCGCTCGTTGCCGGCGCTCACCAGCGGCTCGCCGTCGCGGGCGAGGACGGCGCCGATCGGCACGTCGCCGTGCCCCTCCGCCTCGCGAGCGCGCTCGAGCGCCAGCGCCATCAGGCGCTCATCGGTCTCGCGGGCGGTCGCGTCCGTCATCGATCCGAGAGTATGTGCGACCGACAACTTCGCCAGCGGGCCGGTGTTGAAGCCAATGCCCGCTCACGGCAGGGACGCGCGAGCAGACGAACCGAATGACGATCCGACGCCTTTCGACATCCGCTGCGCTTGCGCTGCTCGCGACCGCGCTGCTCGCCGCGCCGGCGTCGGCTGCGCCGGCGTCCGACCCCGTCGCCCGCGCGGCAGTCCTCCCCGACGACCCGGGTCCGCTCTCCAGCCCACCCGGCCCGCCGGGCGCCTGGAGCTCGCTGCAGTGGAACTTCCTGCCCTGGGAAGGGACGGCGACCGCCGAGCGGCCCGTCTCGCCGGGCGGCATCGACGCGGTCGACGCCTGGCGGCACCTCGCCGAAGCGGGGCGGGGCGGCGCCCGCGGGGTGGTCGTCGCCGTGCTCGACACCGGCGTCGCCTACCGCAGCGACGGGCGCCGCTTCCGCCGCAGCCCCGACTTCAGCGCCGACCAGTTCGTCCCCGGCCACGACTTCATCGGCCACGACCGGCTGCCGCTCGACGAAAACGGCCACGGCACCCATGTCGCCGGCACGATCGCCGAGAAGACGAACAACGGGATCGGGCTGACCGGGCTCGCCTTCCACGCCAAGCTGATGCCGGTGCGGGTGCTCGACCGCAACGGCAGCGGGCGCGCCGACGACATCGCCAAGGGCATCCGCTTCGCGGTCCACCACGGCGCCGACGTGATCAACATGAGCTTCAACTTCGGCTGCAACAAGAGCGTGCCCGCGATCGACCGCGCGCTGCGCGGCGCCTACCGGCACGGCGTGGTCACCGTCGCCTCGATCGGCAACGTCGGCTCGGAGACCTGCGTCTCGCCGCCGGCGACCGGGCCGCGGGTGATCGGCGTCGGCGGCACCACGGAGGGCGGCTGCCTCGGCAGCTACTCGCTGCTCCCCGGCAGGGGGGTCGACATGGTGGCCCCCGGGGGCGGCTCCCCCGTCCCCGGCTGCCCGTCGGTCTCCAACCGCTCGATCTATCAGGTGACGCTGAAGCGCGGCAACCCGCGGCGCTTCGGCGAGCCGGGCAGCTACATCGGCACCTCGATGGCGGCGGCGCACGTCTCCGGCGTCGCGGCGATGATCCTGGCCAGCGGCGTCATCCCCAGGAAGGCCTCCCCCGAGGGCCGCGTCAACCGCGTGCTGCGGCGCCTGCGCCAGACCGCCCGCGACATCGGCCAGCCGCATGCCCAGGAGGGCGCGGGATTGATCGACGCGGGCGCAGCAACGGACCCTGAGGTCGGCTGACCTCAGGTCGTTCTGACGATCATCACCGAGCAGGGCGCGTGGTGGGAGACGTTGTTCGGCACGCTGCCGAGCAGGAAGCGCCGCGCGCCCGTCATCCCCTTGTTGCCGACGACGATCAGGTCGGCGTCGGTGTCTTCGGCGACCTTCAGCACGGCCTCGGCGGGGTCGCCCTCGACCGGGTGGGTCTGCACCTCGAGGCCCTCCTGCTTGGCGCTCGCCGCGGCCCCGTCGAGCACCAGGTTGACGTCCTCGCGCGGGCCGATCTCGTACTGCACGTCGGCCGGCGCTCCCTCCTGCTCGCTCTGCAGGCGCCGTTTGGAGACCGGCGCGTAGGCGCTGACGATGCTGAGCTCGGCGCCGGCGAGCTTCGCGAGGTCGACCGCCTGCCGCACGGCCTCTCCCGCGGTCTCCGACCCGTCGGTCCCGACGACGATTCGATTGAACACAGGGCGATACTAACGCCCCGGGTGGCGGGCGGGCAGTCCGCGGAAGCCGCCGCCCAGGATTTCGGTGGGCGTCGTCGCCAAACGGACGATCGCGATCGCCATCGCGGCGAGAAGGCAGGCGACGAGCACGACCATCGCGGCTTTCCAGAGTCCTGGCATCGCTGCGACAGCGTAGAGCTACCCTGTGCATGATGGAGAAAGTGGCCGACGGCGTCTGGCTGCTGCGGGGCGACCTGCGCAAGTCGATGAACATCTACTTCCTCGAGGACGGCGACGGCCTCGTGCAGTTCGACGCCGGCAGCATGGCGATGACGCGCGGGGCGCGCGCCGCCGCGGCGCGGCTCGGCGAGCTGAAGCGCGTCGTGCTCGGCCACGCGCACGCCGACCACCGCGGCACCGCGCCCTACATGGGGGTGCCGGTCCACTGCCACCCGGACGAGGTCGCCGACGCCGAGAGCGACGCCTCGATCGCCCCCTACATGGACCTCTCGCAGCTGCCGGTCGCGCCGGTGCGCTGGCTCTACCCCTTCCTGCTGCGGCGCTGGGACGGCGGCGCGGTGAAGATCGCCGGGACGGTCTCCGAGGGCGACGAGGTGGCGGGGTTCGAGGTGATCCACTTCCCCGGCCACGCGCCGGGGCTGATCGGCCTCTGGCGCGAGCGCGACCGCGTGGCGCTGGTCAGCGACGTGATTTACCTGGTGGACACGACGGCGAAGCTCGGCAAACTGTTGCCGCAGGGCGAGGCGAGCGTCCCCCACCCCGCCTGGTCCTTGGACCACGCCAAGGCGAAGCAGTCGGTGCGCAGGCTGGCGGCGCTGGAACCGCGCGTGGTCGCCGCCGGGCACGCGGAGCCGCTGCGCGGCGAGAACCTGCGAGCGGCGCTCGAACGGGCGGCCGACAAGTATTAGCGCGAGCGCCGGGCTCGCCGCGCCGCCGGCCGCCGCTGCCATAGGTTGCCCTCTCTGATGATCGGGACCTACGTCGCGGCGGCGCTGATCTGCGCCGCCTCACTGCTCGTCGGCCGCGCCCTGCTGCTGCTCGCCGGGCGGGACGGATGGTCGTGGCTGGAGCCGGCCGCCGGGCTCGGAGCGATCTTCACGGTGACCGGCGTGCTCTCCCGGGCTCCCGGGCACGGCACCTCCGCGACCCTCGGCCTCGTCCTGCTGCTGATGTCCGCCGCGATCGTCCTCTATCTCGCCCGCGACCCCGGGGCCGACGGGCCGATAGGTCCACCCGGAGCGGACCTATCGGCCGGTCGGCGGGGGGAGGCCTGGCGCCGGGGCGTGCCGGTGGCGATCGCGGTGGCCCTCGTGCTCTCGATCCCCTTCGCGGTCAGCGGGCGCTGGGGCCTGCTCGGGATCGGCCTGAACAACGACCTCGGCCTGCACCTCGCCTGGGCCGAGTGGCTGCGCAGCGGCTTCGGGCCGGCGCCCGACGCCGGCTACCCGCTCGGCCCGCACGGGCTCGCCGTCGCCGTGGCGGCCGTGCCGGGTATCGGCCTCGGCCAAGCCTTCGTCGGCGAGATCTTCGCGCTCGCCATGCTCACCGGCCTGACGGCGCTCGGCGCGCTGACGGGACTCGGCCCCGGCAGGCGGGTGCTCGCGGCGACCCTGGTCGCCGTCCCCTACCTGGCCGCCTCCTACTTCGCCCAGGGCGCCTTCAAGGAGCTTGCCGAGGCGCTCTTCGTCCTCGCCGTCGCGGTCGGCCTGCGCAACTTCGAGCCCTCGCCGCGCCGCTGGCTCCAGCTCCTGCCGTGGCTGGCGATCGCCGGCGGAGTCTTCTTCTCCTACAGCTTCGCCGGGCTCGCCTGGCCGGTCCTCACCGCCCTGCTCTGGAGCCTCACGCTGCCGGCCGTGCGGCGGGCGCTGGCGCCGCGGGCGCTGCTGCGCTTCCTCTTCCGGCCGGCGACGCTGCTGGCGGTTGCCCTGCTCGCCGTCTTCGCCGTCGCCGCGACGACCGTCGGGCCGTTCGGCTTCGGCGGCAGCTTCAGCAAGGTCGCGGCCACCAACACCTACGGGCCGGTCTCGCCGGTCGAGGCGCTCGGCGTCTGGTGGACGCCCAACTACCGGCTGGAAGCGCCGGGGGGCGCCCACCTCACCGGCCTCGCCGGCGCGATCGGCGCGATCGCCCTGATCGCCGGCGCCTGGTGGTGGGTACGGAGGCGCGAGCTGGCGGTGCCACTCGGCCTCGCCGCCTGCCTGGTGCTCTACCTCGCTGCGCTGCCGACCAGCGGCGACTACTCGCACGCCAAGGCGCTGATGATCGGCGCCCCGCTGGCGATGCTGGTCATCGTCCGCCCCCTGCTCACGGAATTCGGCCTGCGCGTTCGCTCTTTGTCTGGCTCAGCGCCACAAACAGCGAACGGGCCGTTCCCGCGCATCGGCTGGACGGTCCTCGCCGTGGCCTTCATCGGCGGCGCCGCCTACTCGAGCCTCCTGGCGCTGCGCAACGCGCCGGTGGCGCCGGCCGGGCACGGCGGCGAGCTGAGGGCGTTCCTGCCGATCCTCCACGGCCAGCCGGTGCTCTACGCCGGCCAGGACCGCTACGCCGCCTACGAGCTGCTCGGCGCCGACACGCACGTGCCGCTGGTCGAGTTCCCCGACCCCGGGATCGCCCAGAACCCGGAGAAGCCCTTCGACACGGGCGACGCCTACAGCCCGATCGACTTCGACTCCTTCTCCCGCGGCACGCTCGACGGCTTCCCCTACGTGATCACCGGCCGCGCCGCCTGGAACAGCGGCGCCCCGCGCGGCTTCAAGCGGATCGCCGCAACCCCCTCCTACGTGCTTTGGAAGCGCACCGGCGATGTGCCCGAAGACCGCCACGTGCTGCTCGAGGGCACGAACGCCGGCTCGCGCGCGGGCTGCGCCGCGCCCGAGATCCGCATCCTGCTCGCCAACTCCGGCCGCGCCTCGCTCTTCCCCGACGTCGCGGTCGCGCCCAAGGGCCACTGGAACGCCGGCCCGACGCTGCAGACCGGCCAGCGCACGGCGCAGACGATCGCCCTGCCGCGCGGGCGCTGGAACCTCTCGCTGCAGTACTTCTCGCCCTTCGGGCTGACCCTCTCGGCCCCTGGCTTCCGGCATGAGCTGAAGGCGGCGCTGGACGGCCAGCGGCCGAACACGATCAGCCTCGCCAACGACGGCCAGTTCTGGCCGGCGGGCAGCTACCGCAGCCGCGGCGGCCGCGTGCGCTTCACCGTCACCGCGGCGGAGCCGAGCTTCCTCCAGCGCCTCAGCGGCTACGACGACATCGCCTACGTCGGCAACCTCGTCGCCGTCCGCGCCGGCAAGCGCCGCGTCGTCCCGCTCAGCGCGGCCTGCAACCGCTGGATCGACTCCTACGAATCTCATGCTGCGCCATAGGGGTGGTCTGACCAAGCAGATCAAGGACGCAGGGAGCGTGGCGTGCTCTGCACGCGAGCGACCGAGGACGCCGATATGCGCCGGTCAGACGGCCTTGGTGGCGAGGCGATCCGAAGAGACGCGCACGACGTCCCACGCCCATCCGGCCTTCTCGAACAGGTCGATGACGACGGCGGAGAGGTCGACCTGCCAGCGGCCGAGACCGTGCACGGCGGAGGTCGGGAAGGCGTGGTGGTTGTTGTGCCAGGCCTCACCGAGGGTCGGGATCGCGATCAGCGCCAGGTTGCGCGACTCGTCGGTCGTCTCGTAGTCGCGCTTGCCGAAGACGTGGCAGAGCGAATTGATGCTGTAGGTGAAGTGGTGCAGGACGAAGACGCGGACCAGGCCGCCCCAGAGCAGGCCGGTGACCGCGGCGAAGAAGGTGCCGCCGATCACCCAGCCGAGCGCGAAGGGGACGAAGAGGCCGAGGATCGCCCAGTAGATGAACGTGCGGTCGACCCAGTTGATCACCGGGTCCTCCAACAGGTCGGGCGCGAAGCGTTCCTTGTTGCCGCGCTGGGTGTGGATGAAGAGCCAGCCCATGTGGGCGTGGAAGAGGCCGCGCATGGCGCCCGACCAGCCGTGGCCGTGGTCGACGTGCGGGCTGTGCGGATCGCCCTCTTCGTCGGAGAAGGCGTGGTGCTTGCGGTGGTCGGCGACCCAGGAGATCACCGGCCCCTCGATCGCGGCCGATCCGAGGATCGCCAGCAGGCCGTGCAGCCAGCGCTTCGCTTTGAAGCTGCGGTGGGTGAGGTGACGGTGGAAGCCGACCGTGATCCCGAGCCCGGTCAGCACGTAGATGCCGACGAAGAGGAAGACGTCGCTCCAGTGCAGGGCTTTGCCCCAGACCTGCCAGCCGGCGAAGATCAGCGCGACGAAGGGGACCAGGGTGACGAGCCCAGTGATGATCCGGTCGCGAGTCTCGTTCGCAACCGGCTGTATGTCGGATGGGCGGGGTCCCGCTCCTGCCATCGAAGGCGGGATCATACGCATCGCCGTCGCGAGAAAGGTAAAGGCCGCGAAATCGATCCGCCGCGGCTGCGGCGAGCCGAAGCGGCGGCCCTTATAAAGTGCCGCGATGCCCTTCGCCCGTACCGAGCCGCTGCGCCGCGAGATCGAGGCCCGGATTCCGCAGCGCCCGTTCGCGGTCGAGTTCTGGGACGGGACCCGGCTGCCGTCGACCGAAAACGGCGGTCCGACCTTCTACATCCGCTCACCGCGCGCCGCGGCGCATGCGCTGCGGGCGCCCGGGCAGCTCGGCCTCGGCCGCGCCTACGTCAGCGGCGAGATCGAGGTCGACGACATGGACGCGGTGATCGAGCTGCTCGACAGCTGGCAGCCGCCGTCGCTCGAGCGCGGCGACATCGCCCGCCTGCTGCTCGGCGCCGTGCGCGCCGCCGGCATCCAGGCGCCGCCGAAGCGCCCCGACGCCGAGCTCGTGCTCAGCGGCCGCCGGCACAGCAAGGAGCGCGACGCGAAGGCGGTCCGCCACCACTACGACGTCTCCAACGAGTTCTTCGCCCTCTTCCTCGACGCCTCGATGACCTACAGCTGCGCCTTCTTCGCCGAGGGCGCGCAGACGCTGGAGGGGGCGCAGGAAGAGAAGCTCGACACGGTCGCCCGCAAGCTGGCGCTGAAGGAGGGTGACCGGGTGCTCGACGTCGGCTGCGGCTGGGGCAGCTTCCCGCTGCGGGCGGCGACGCAATACGGCGCCAGCGTCGTCGGCATCACGCTCTCGCCGCCGCAGGCCGAGCGGGCGCGGCAGCGGGCCGAGGAGGCCGGCGTCGCCGACCGGGTCGAGATCCGCGTGATGGACTACCGCGACCTCGCCGCGGCGGGCGAGCGCTTCGACGCGATCGCCTCGATCGGGATGGTCGAGCACGTCGGCGAGGAGCAGATCGACGTCTACGCCCGCACGCTCGCCGGCCTGCTCGAGCCGGGCGGGCGGCTGCTCAACCACGGCATCGCCCGCCTGCGCCACACCGACCCCGACGCCGGCGCCTTCTCGGAGCGCTACGTCTTCCCCGACGGCGAACCGCTGCACCTCTCGCGCGTCCTGCTGGCGCTCGAGCGGGCCGGCTTCGTCACCCGGCACGTATCCGAGCACGGCGCCGACTACGCCGAGACCCTGCGCCACTGGGCGCGCCGGCTCGACGAGAACCTCGACGAGGCGCTGCGCCTGGCCGGCCCCGAACGCGTCCGCGTCTGGCGCCTCTACCTGCGCGCCGCCCGCAACGGCTTCGAGAACGGCTTCCTGTCGATTTACCAGGCGCGTTGCTCTTTGGCCTGAGAGGCCATCCCGGTAGGAGCTTCACTTAACTTTTTCGGTGTATCGGGGTTTAGTAACTATCCGAGAACTCCCGGGCTGGGCAGGAGTTACTACTTCGGACACTAAACATCCGACGCAGCTGGTAGGTTCAGCATGTGAAGTCGAGGGACGCTAGGCGCCTGCCGCAAGCCGCCCAGGAGGAGCTCCGGTTCCGCGCGGTGGCGCTGGTCGAGGA